>ERZ808270.321-NODE-321-length-29513-cov-6.758843_pt1 | contig 29513 bp, 19 predicted proteins | sample MGYA00521082_ERZ808270 | MGnify/ENA primary metagenome ERZ808270 (study PRJEB31516, sample SAMN03275594) | gut metagenome | biome: mammalia-associated habitat; material: feces | host: Papio cynocephalus | place: Kenya | collected 2012-07-27 ... | reverse complement strand
ATAACATGTTAACAGACGTGTTAAATGTTCTCGGATTTGATGCGTCTGCCCTGTAGAACACCTTTTAGTTGTCTCATTTCGAACGAAACGAGTGTTCATTTCGAACGAAACGAGTGTTCATTTCGAACGAAATGAGTGTTCATATCGAACGAAATGAGTCGTCAAATACATGATTATTACTGACTACGCTGGGGAGAGAAACTGACGCTACAGCATAAACCATTCGCAACATTGACAACTTACCCTCCACAGCTCGCACAGAACAGACTGATTATCCAATCCGTACAAGGCCAAAATAAGACGAACTATATCCGAAACTTGATTAAAGAGTTGCTCTTACACAATATTATTAGTACTTTTGCAGCAAGAAAGCGCGCGAGCCACATGCAATTAAGTTATTTGATATAATGCAAAGGCAAAGCCGTCTTATACCAAACATGACCAATCAAAGAAGATGACACAATACGACACGCAGAAAGAGTTCGAAGAGGTGATGCACAATTGCCGCGACCTTTTTGAGAAGAAACTTCACGACTATGGCACTGCATGGCGCGTAATGCGTCCAGAGACGATGACCGACCAACTCTACATCAAGGCTGCCCGTATCCGTTCACTGCAAATGAAGGGATGTGCCCAAGTAGATGAAGGTATCGTACCAGAATTCATCGGCATAGTCAACTACAGCATTATTGCACTCATCCAACTGACTAAAGGCGTGGCCGACACAGAAGATCTCCCTGTAGACGAAGCACTTAAGCTATATGATGATCAAGCACATAAGGCTCTTAGCTTAATGCTTAAGAAGAATCACGACTACAATGAAGCATGGAGAGGAATGCGCGTCAGTTCGTATGCTGATCTCATCTTTATGAAAATCTTCCGCACTAAGCAGATTGAAGCGCTCAATGGTAAAACACTTGTAAGCGAAGGTATAGCAGCCAACTACATGGACATGCTCAATTATGCCGTATTCGGGCTTATCAAACTAACCATTGAGAACGAAGAATAACGCACAATTTCCACTACTATATTGAAATCCAAGGTATTTACATATATCTCATCGATCTGCTTCACATTGTGCAGAATTGTGTTGAGTTTCACATTCCTATTCTCGGGTTTTGTCAAGGTGGCAGACCCCATGGGAATGACTTTTAAACTCCACGCATATACTATCGCTATGGGACTGCACATTAGTGAATACTCCTTATTGCTCGAATTTGCAGCAACTGCCTTGGGCACATTGGAGTTTATCATCGGTGTGTATCTACTCTTGGGCATACATCGTCGGTTCACCACACGGACTGTCACGCTATTCATGATTTTATTCACAGCGCTTACCACGTGGATTTATATTTCTGACCCAGTGCCCGATTGTGGATGTTTTGGCGATGCTATTAAGCTTACCAATGGGCAGACGCTTGGCAAAAACATTGTGCTCTTATTGTGCGCCCTGCCCCTTGCCTATAAGCCTCAGAGGTTACGAAGAATCATCACAGCCCGCAATTCATGGATCGTATCTGTCTATTCATGGATATATGCCATCACTTTGGCGCTTTATTCTCTGCATTATTTGCCTTTGCTCGACTTCACCCCCTACAAGCCAGGAGCTGACATAAGAGCTGCATTTGACGAAGGACCTACTGAAGCGAACGAGGTGAATCAACTCACCAATTTCTATCTGGCCGACCCACATACTCAAGACGATCGAACTTTCGACATCTTGCAGAATAAAGGATACACTTTCTTGCTCACCGTGCCCTCTGCCGAAGACGCTGACGACGGATGCTGTGACCGCATCAATGATCTCTACGACTATTGCCGCGACCACCATTATGCATTCTATATGGTCACCGCTTCAGGCAATGAAGCCATATCGTCATGGATTGACCGCACAGGAGCTGCCTACCCCATCCTATTGGGTGAAGATACTGAAATCAACACAATGGTGCGTTCCAACCCAGGTCTGTTGTTGCTCCACGATGGCAAAATCGTACAAAAATGGAGTAACAACGATCTGCCAGAGACAGACCACGTGAAATCAATTAGCGAGTTGTCGCCCGACAAGAGCAATACTACACCATTCGGACAACTCATCCTATGGTTTGCTATTCCGCTAATCGTCATCGTTGGACTTGACTCGCTCTGGATAGGACACAAATTCTACAAACATCATATTTACGTAAAACGTTTTAAACTCAAAAAAATCATGAGAAAGAAAATCGTTGCAGGTAACTGGAAAATGAACAAGAACCTGCAGGAGGGTATCGCTCTCGCAAAAGAACTCAATGAAGTACTGACAGCTGACAAACCCAACTGCGGCGTAATCATCTGCACTCCTTTCATCCACTTGGCTTCAGTTGCAGGCATCATCGATTCTAATATCATCGGCCTTGGTGCTGAAAACTGCGCAGACAAGGTAAGCGGTGCTTACACTGGCGAAGTTTCTGCTGAAATGGTTAAGAGCACTGGTGCTAACTACGTGATCCTCGGTCACAGCGAACGCCGTGCTTACTATCACGAAACTCCCGAGATCTTGAAGGAGAAGGTTAAATTGGCTCTCGCCAACAACCTCGACGTTATCTTCTGCATCGGTGAAGTTCTCGAAGATCGCGAAGCTGGCAAGCAGAACGAAATCGTTAAGGCTCAGCTCGAAGGCTCACTCTTCGACCTTACTGCTGAAGAATTCTCACACATCATCCTCGCTTACGAACCCGTATGGGCTATCGGTACTGGCAAGACTGCTACTGCCGACCAGGCTGAAGAGATGCACGCTTTCATCCGTCAGACCATCGCCGACAAGTTTGGTGCTGAAGCTGCAGAAAACGTATCTATCCTCTATGGTGGTAGCTGCAAGCCCTCTAATGCTAAGGAGATCTTCTCTAAGGTCGACGTTGATGGTGGCTTGATCGGTGGCGCTGCATTGAAAGCTGCTGACTTCAAGGGCATTATTGATGCTTGGAAGGCTTAATAAAGTACATTCTTAAATGATCCACACAAGATTGCAGTCTACCAATAGATAGACTGTAATCTTGTGTTTGGATTTTCATAGACAGGCTCTCTTCTACAGCGCTCTTTACGTCTGTTTACCTATGCATATATTCGCATAATATACAATTAAGAGGAAGAGCCTGAGTTCCACGTAAGTCAACCTACTTATTGACCTAACCACACATATCATCACCTGAAAATGAAACGAATTTTCTTGTTATTCTGCGCCACTGTGTTTGCACTCACATCCTATTCACAGAGCACTTATACAGAGCGACTACGCAAAAACGAGGCAGGAAAGGGTACTGTTGTAATCAGACAGTCGGATGAGATAGAGCGAATAGTCAATGGTACGCAGAAGCCACATACTCCCGCGAAGACTTCAACACCTTCCACCAGCAAGAGCGATACGCCTAATAAAAACGGAAGCACGAGTCACGCATCACAAACTTCTACCTCGCCGTCGCACCCCTCCCACCCTTCTACTTCTGGCGAAAAGAATGAAAGCCCGAAGAAGCCCTCGGAACACAAAAGCAGACCCACGCAGAAGACCAACACGACAAACAATTCGCCGAACCATGCATACGTATCGCGTGCAAGACATAAAGCACGCGGATTCCGCATATGCATCTTTACAGGCGGAAACTCACGTGCCGACAAAGCCAAAGCTATTCAGATGGGCAACAAATGCCGAGCAAAATTCAGAGAGTTGGCTGTTTACCCCAGCTTTGAAGCCCCTCGGTGGGTCACTCACGTGGGCGACTTCAAGACCAGACAAGAGGCTCAGAAATACGTCGGACTTATCCGTCGTGCGCGTATTTCATACGAAGTCCGAATCGTGGCAAGCGAAGTAAACATTCCATACTAATTCTAATTACGACACACATTATATATATAAGCACATGGAAACTGATAAGTTAGAAGCTTTACAATATCATTACCACGAGATACTCAAGCTCTTGGGCGAAGATGCAGAAAGAGAAGGATTGCTCAAGACTCCGCTTCGAGTGGCCAAAGCCATGCAGACACTCACACGAGGCTATCAGATGGATGCACAAGCTGTGATCAACTCAGCAAGATTCAATGAGCCTTATAAGCAGATGGTCATCGTGAAGGATATCAAATTCTATTCTCTCTGCGAACACCACATGCTGCCCTTCTACGGCAAAGTCCATGTTGCCTATATTCCTAATGGATACATCACAGGGCTATCCAAGTTGGCCCGTGTGGTCGACATCTTTTCTCATCGTCTGCAAGTGCAAGAACGCATGACCATGCAGATAAAGGACTGCATCCAGGAGGCTCTATCTCCACAAGGTGTCATGGTCATGATTGAAGCTCAGCACATGTGCATGCAAATGCGTGGTGTGGAAAAAGACGACTCTGTAACAGTGACCACCGACTTCAGCGGTATCTTTGCCGAAGATGCACAAAAGAGAGAGGAATTCTTGAAAGCGGTAAAAGGGATTTAGCTGACATAAGCATCTTATCAAGTTGAAGTTCTAAGGTTATTAAGATTCAAAGCAATCACGCTTATTATCAAGCAGATGCGATCGAAATCTAAAGCAGAATTATAACCTAAACATTCAAGCCAATATAATAAAAGGATTACTTTTCCGTTATATCAAAGTTATGATTGAATATATCAGAGGAAACGTAGAAGACTTAACGCCTACTCAGACCGTGATAGAGACAAGTGCTGGTGTGGGTTACGGCCTTGGCATCACGCTTAATACTTATACCGCCATACAGGGCAAAGAAAAGGCCAAACTCTATGTGCACGAAGTGATTCGCGAAGATGCATATTTGCTATTTGGATTCGCCACAAAAGTAGAACGCGACTTATTTCAAATACTGCTGAGTGTATCCGGTATCGGCGGTCAAACAGCGCGCATGATTCTGTCTGCATTTACACCAGCCGACTTAGCCAACATCGTACAGTCTGAAGACGTTCGCTCGCTCAAAAGCGTAAAAGGTATCGGCCCCAAAGCTGCACAACGCATCATTGTCGACCTAAAAGACAAAATTGCGCCCTTCGTAGGTGCTTCGAATAGCAGCACGACAACCGATGGCGGAGTGGCTGTATCATCTGCCGTAGTCGATGAAGCAGTACAAGCCCTCTCCGTATTAGGATTCTCACCCGCACCTACACAAAAGGTGGTGATGCAAATCGTAAAAGAAGCACCCGAACTCCCCGTAGAAGGCATTATCAAAAAGGCTTTGAAAATGCTTTAAGAGAACAATCGTTCTAAAAATATTCTGAGAATTTATCCAAATTGAAAAGCGCTCTCTACATATCACTTGTCACTCTGGCTTCCATCAGCGTGGGAGCCAGCCAAGCCGCATACAACCGCATGAACACAGCGGAATCTGCGCCGGCTTCTGTACAAGCAGAGGGAAGAAGTCAAAACGTCAGACCCGAAACGCAAGACACGCTTCCGCAAGTGAAGAAAACGTCTATCACGACATTGGCTGATACTGCTCGTGCGGCAATCGACTTGAAAGATCCCGATAATATCAAGACGGAAGGCGAGTATAATAGCGAGACAGGCGGATACTTCCTCGGCACAAAAATGGGCGATGAATATCTCTCTACTCCTTTCTCACTTACATGGGAGGAATATCAAGACCTGATGCTCAAACGCTCTATTGCTGACTACTATCGCAGCAAGAATGCACAGGAATTTAAAGCAAAAGGGAAGGATAAATTCGACTTTACCGATATGCACTTCGATCTCGGGCCAATGAACAAAATCTTTGGGCCTGGAGGTGTACGTATCAAGACGCAAGGATCGGCAGAACTAAAGATTGGAGCAAACACTCGATTTACTGACAACCCGAGCCTTTCCGAGCGCAATCGCAAAGTATTTGGATTTGACTTTGATGAGAAGATTAATCTGAGCCTCAACGGAAAAGTAGGCGACAAAGTCAATATGGACTTCAACTACAACTCTGAAGCCACATTCGATTTCGACACGCAGAACCTTAAGCTCCGTTACGAAGGCAAGGAAGATGAAATCATCAAACTTGTTGAGGCTGGCAATGTGAGCATGCCCACTAATTCTTCACTCGTGCGTGGCGCTACATCATTGTTTGGTGTACGCACGGATATGCAGTTTGGCAAGCTCAAACTCTCTACCGTTGTAGCACAGAAGAAGTCAGCAAGCTCTTCGGTTAGCTCTAAGGGAGGTAGCCAAGTGACCAGTTTCGAATTTTCTGCCGACGCCTACGATGAGAATCGTCACTTCTTCCTTTCGCACTACTTCCGTGACCACTACGATGACAATATGAAGCAACTGCCCAATATCACATCGGGCATCACCATTAAGCGCATCGAAGTGTGGGTCACTAATAAGACAGGAGCTACAACTGACACTCGTAACATCGTAGGTTTCACTGACTTAGCAGAGCACGACCATATCAGCAATCCACAATGGACAGCCACCGCTACGACCGTACCCTCCAACTCCTCGAATAGCCTTTACACCACGCTCAACACTTCGCTCGCCTCCGCCCGCGACATTTCTTCTGCTACCCCCACACTTGATGGAGCAGGCTTGGTAGGAAGCATTGACTACGAGAAGTTGGAATCGGCTCGCAAGCTTTCAAGTTCAGAATATACGCTCAACTCCTCGTTGGGCTATATCTCGTTGAAACAGTCTCTGCAGACCGACCAAGTACTTGCCGTAGCTTATGAATACACATATAAGGGACAGACTTATCAAGTAGGTGAATTTGCCACCGATCGTAAGGACAATAAAGAAGCACTCTTCGTCAAGACGCTGAAGAACACAGCCTGCACGCCTACTATGGGCAACTGGGACTTGATGATGAAGAATGTCTACTCTTTGGGAGCGACTTCCGTACAGAAGGACAAGTTTAAACTTGACATCAAGATTCTCTCTGATACATCGGGCGTATATATCAGCTACATTCCCGAACCTGGCATTAAGGACAAGAAGATTCTTGCTCTCGTAGGCCTTGACCGATTGGACAACAACAATAAGATTGGCTCCAACGGCACCTTCGACTACGTAGAAGGCTACACGATCGATGCTTCAAGCGGACGCGTATTCTTCCCCGTAGTAGAGCCTTTTGGCTCTTCACTTGCCAAGGCTATTGGCAACGAATCGGTTGCAAGCAAATACGTATTCCAAGAGCTCTATGACTCTACGCGTACCGTTGCTAAGCAAATCGCAGAGAAGAACAAATTCATGATTACGGGTCAATACAAAGCCACGCGTAATGACGAGATTCAACTCGGGGCCATGAATATACCTCGTGGTTCGGTAGTTGTTACTGCGGGCGGACAGACCTTGATGGAGGGTTCCGACTATACCGTCGACTACAACTCTGGTGTAGTGAGAATCCTTAACAAGAGCATTCTTGATGCAGGGACCAATGTGAATGTTAGCTTGGAGAGCAACACCGACTATGGCATGCAGCGAAAGACCATGTTCGGCATGAACTTCCAATACGACTTCTCCAAAGACTTTCAGATAGGCGGTACATTTATGCACTTAGGCGAAAAACCTCTTACCACCAAAGTAGCCATGGGCTCTGAACCCTTGAATAATACACTTTGGGGGCTGAACATCTCATGGAAGAAACAAAGCCAGCGCCTTACGGATTGGATCAATAAGATTCCGTTTATCAATTGTAGTGCACCCTCGAGCATCAACTTTAGCGCCGAGTTCGCCCAACTTATTGCAGGTAAAAGCCAAGGTGCACAGGGAAACGCCTCTTATATTGACGACTTCGAAAACTCTAAGAGCGAGATTGATATATCCAACCCGAAAGAATGGACGCTATCAAGCGTTCCATCCATGTTTCCCGAGTCGAAATACTCCAACGACGTACGCTATGGGTACAACCGCGCTTTGCTCGCATGGTACTATATCGATCCATTATTCACACGCCGTTCATCCAATCTTACACCAAGCCATATCAAGAATGATTTGGCTCAACTCTCCGACCCCGACGTACGCGAAGTATACAAAAGCGAACTCTTCCCCAACAAGAGTATCAACATGCAAGAGTCCAATACGCTCAATGTGCTCAACCTTGCTTACTATCCCAATGAGCGCGGCCCATACAATCTCGATCCTTCGCTCGATGCAAATGGTCATTTGCTCAATCCCGCCACTCGATGGGGCGGAATGATGCGTCGACTTGAAACATCTGATTTCGAATCAGCCAATATTGAATATATAGAATTTTGGATGCTCGACCCCTTTATCAAGGCACGCGAAGCTGGAACTTCATTCAGCGGTGACCTCTACTTCAACTTGGGCGAGATTAGCGAGGATATACTGAAAGATGGGAAGAAATTCTACGAGAGCGGTCTGCCCATTGACGACGATCCTTCTCAGTATACAGAGACTATCTGGGGACGTGTTCCTACTCAAAATACGGTGACCTATGCATTCAATACTTCAAGTGGTTCTCGTGCTAAGCAAGACGTAGGTTACAATGGTCTGACTTCTGAGCAAGAGCGCACTTACCCTGCTTACGCATCGTTTCTCTCAGCCATCCAAGCTAAAGTCAACCCTGCCGTATACGATTCTATTCTGCAATCTCCCTCTGCCGATAAGTATCACTACTTCCGCGGATCAGACTATGATAGCCAACAGCTTTCCATTTTAGACCGCTACAAGCATATCAACAATCCTAATGGTAACTCCGTAGATGCCGACAATTCGCCAGAGAAATACAGCACAGCTTACAAGACTCAGCCCGACGTAGAAGACATCAATCAAGACTTCACGCTCAATGAGTACGAGAAGTACTACCAATACCACGTACGCATAGCTGAAGATGCCATGCAAGTGGGTCAAAATTACATTGTTGATAAGCGTGTCGCCTCACAGAAGACTCGTGACGGACAGACCAAGGAATATACTTGGTATCAATTCCGCATCCCCGTTGATCAATACGAAAAACGAGAAGGAGGAATCTCCGACTTTTCTTCTATTCGCTTCATGCGTATGTTTATGACTGGCTTTGAAAAGCCCGTCGTACTGCGTATGGCCACGCTCAATCTTGTACATGGAGAATGGCGATCTTACGAACAAGCACTATATCAAGGCAAAGCCCCCGAAGCAAGCGGTACATTGGAAGTAAGTGCCGTCAACTTTGAAGAGAACAATGCCAAAGAACCCGTCAACTACATCATGCCTCCGGGCATTAGCCGTGTAGTAGACCCAGGACAGACTCAGATTCTGCAAAACAATGAGCAAGCACTCTCGCTCACCGTGAAACAGCTTGGCAGTGGCGATGCACGCGCCGTATACAAGAACACCAATCTCGACTTGCGTCGCTACAAGCATTTGCAGATGTTTACTCATGCCAATTCCTTGATTGGCGAGACTCCCGTAGAAGACGGACAGACTTCCATCTTTATCCGCTTGGGATCTGACTATAAGAACAACTTCTACGAGTATGAGATTCCCCTTAAAGTCACTCCCGATGGAAAGTATGCCGACAATACTAACAGCGCACGCCTCGTATGGCCCGACGACAATATGCTCGACATCGACCTCTCGCTCCTCACACAGGCTAAGACCAATCGTAATAAGCAAAAGGCTTTAGGACTGACTTCGTACAACAAGCTCTACTCTGAGTACGATGCTAATAAGCCAGCCAATAAGATTAGCGTGATGGGCAATCCTTCACTCGGTGAAGTACGCACCATTATGATTGGTGTGCGCAATAATTCCCGTACCATCCAGAATGTGGAAGTATGGGCTAACGAGTTGCGCCTTCAGCAATTTACCAATAAAGGCGGTTGGGCTGCACAGTCTCAACTCAACATACAACTCTCCGACTTGGCTACCGTCAACCTCACTGGACATATTGAGACGGAAGGCTTCGGCGGATTGGAAGAGACCGTAAGTCAGCGTCGTGACAACAACCTTTACGAATATTCTGTCACGACAAACGTCAATGCGGGCAAGTTCTTGCCCGAGAAGGTTAAGCTGAACGCACCTATTTACTATTCTTACTCTAAGCAACGCACTTCTCCTCGCTACAATCCGCTCGATACGGATACCGAACTGAAGGATGCGCTTGATGCACTGCCTACTAAGGCAGAGAAGGACTCTCTGAAGAATATCGCAGAGAACGTAGTGATCAACAAGAACTTCAGTATCTCTGGAGCACGCTTCAATATCGCCACGAAAGCTCACTCCATGCCCTACGACCCTGCCAACTTCACCTTTGGCTATGCTTACTCTACTCGTAACACTACGGGCGAGACCACCGCATGGGAGAAATCGCAGAATTGGAAGTATTCTTTCAACTATAACTGGTCGACCAACTTCAATGCGTTTGAACCTTTCAAGCGCTCTAAGAATAAGTCGAAATGGTTTAGAATCTTAAAAGATCAGAGCTTTAACTTCTTGCCACAAAATCTGGGTTTCAACTCTGATATCACGCGTACTTATTATGAGTTCCAAGAGCGCGACATTGAGAACCTCAACAACACTTCTCTTCCGCTCAGTTGGTCGAGCGACTTCCTTTGGAACCGTTCGTTCCAGTTGCGCTGGGACTTGACCAAGAATATTCATGCCAACTTCTCTTCAAGCACCAATGCAGAAGTAGAGCAGCCCTACACTGCTGTCAACAAAGACCTTTATCCCGACCATTACACAGCATGGAAGGACTCTGTATGGCAGAGCATCAAGCACATGGGACGACCACTCTCTTATCAGCAAAACTTTGATTTTTCTTGGAAACTTCCTATTAATAAGCTTCCACTCTTCGACTGGATCACAGCAGATGCTGCATTCAACTCTACATACAATTGGGCACGCGGATCAGAACTTGAAGATGGATCCTCATTGGGCAACACCATCAACAATTCACGCAACATCACGGGCAATGGTCGCATCAATTTAGAGACGCTCTACAATCACTGCGCTTTCCTTAAGAAAGTGAATCGTAAATACTCGCAGACGCCTAAGGATAAGAAGAAAGAAGACGAGACGAAGAAGAACTTCCAAAAGGAGCTTCAACTGAAGTCTGACACCACACTGACCATCACACACAATCAGCATACAAAGAATCTGCGTGTCACGGCATTGAAGCCCGATGGATCGCGTTACCCTGTCCGCTACAAGGTGGTCGACAACAATAAGATTCTCATTCTTTCAAAAGATACTGCTAAGATTAAACTCACCGTCACACCCAAGAAGCGCAAAGAAGACCAAGGATGGTATAAGGCCCTCCAGATGGGCACTCGCTTCTTGATGATGGTACGCAACATTAGCATAAACTACACCAATCGCTACAATCTGAGCGTACCAGGATTCTTACCTCAAGTGGGCGATGTCTTTGGTCAAGGTAAAAACGCGGGTGGCTTAGCTCCAGGACTCGACTTTGCCTTTGGCATGACGGGTGAGGGCTACATACATAAAGCTGCCGAACGCGGTTGGTTGCTTATGGCAGATAGCGTGACTACGCCTGCTACGAGCAATCTTACCGAATCACTTCAGATCCGTGCCACGTTGGAGCCTTTCCGCGATGTAAAGATTGATCTAAACGCTTCACGCAACACCACACGCAACCGAAGCATTCAGTTCATGTTTGATGGTATGCCGTCCACTCAGACGGGTTCATTCACCATGACCACCATCTCCATAGGTACGGCATTTGAGAAGACTGGATCGCCTGACAAGGGCTACAAGAGCAAGTCGTTCTCCAAGTTTGTCAACTCTCTTGAAAGCTATCGCCAGCAGATAGAGGGCATGTATGCAGGAGCTACCTATCCAGCAGGAAGCACCTTGTCGGGGCAACCTTTTGATGCTGCCAACGGCACCTTAAGCCCCTACTCTCCCGAGGTGATGATCCCTGCATTCCTCAACACGTATACCATGGGGCACACCGGGCTTGACATCTTCCCCTCTCTGCTCAAGCTCCTTCCCAACTGGAGCATCTCTTATGGTGGTCTTTCTAAACTGCCTAAGATGAAGAAAGTGTTTAAGAGTTTCAACTTGAACCATTCCTACAAGAGCGTCTACTCTGTAGGTTCTTACAACACCTTCACCAGCTATATGGAATACATGAATGGCTTTGGATTCATCAACGATGTGACAACGGGCAATCCTATTCCAAGCTGCATGTACGACGTATCGACCGTCAGCATCAACGAGAGTTTCTCGCCGCTGATCGGTGTCGATATGACCTTTCAGAATAATCTTACAGCAAAAGTAGAAATGCGCAAATCGCGCGTACTCACCCTTAGCATGACTTCACAACAACTCACCGAGACTCGTTCCAACGACTTTGTTGTGGGCTTTGGCTATAAGATTGCCGATCTCAATCTCTTTGCACCTAAGAAGACCGTACGCAGCCGCAGCAAAGGCACTGGTAGCAATAAGAAGACCACTACGAATGCCCGTGGATTTGCTCACGACCTCAATATGCGCCTTGACTTCACATTCCGCAATCAGAGTGCACTAAATCGTAACATCATGACTGAGCTCACCCAAGCCACAAGTGGCAACAAGGCCGTGCAAGTATCATTCTCTGCCGACTATGCACTGAGCAAATATCTTACGCTTACTGCATACTACGATCGGCAGATGAACAAGCCTTTGCTCACCTCAAGTTCATATCCCGTCACTACGCAAGACTTCGGTGTAAGCATCAAGTTTATTCTCAACCGCTAATGCGGAGTTATAAGGTCAAACCCGTTGACGGAATTCTTGGTTAACGGGTAGACAAATTGACAAGTTAACAAGTAAGAATGTTTTAGACTACTTGTTTCGTTAAAAACGAGAACGATTGGACTCGACAAACTTACCTGTTAACTTGTTAACTTGTCAACTCGTTTACAAATTCCTCCAACGCGTAAGGTCAAAGAATAATAGGCTGACTCGCCACAGGATTAAGCGCGCATACGACTACTACAACAAAGAATACAAGGAAAAATGAAGATATTTCGATTCATCAACGACAATATATTAAGCGGTGAAACGTTATTAGACCAAGTGGGCATCGTCACCATCCCCGATACTGCACTTCTCATTCAGAAGCGCCCCTTCTTCATCCCTGATTTCACTCAGCAATGCACAGCTCAATTGTGCTTTTGCATTCGCATCAACCGTTTGGGCAGAAGCATACATCAGCATTTTGCACGTCGATATTATCAGCCCAACGATATTTCGTTGAGTGTACACTTCGTAGCAGAAGATTTGCTTTTCACTCTGCAGAAGAGCGGAATGCCTTGGGATATGGCTTTAGGTTTTGACAATGCCGTAGCAATAGCAGAACCCATCACAGCCGCTTCGCCCACGATCGACGCTCAATTGCGCATCAACGATCAAGAAGTAGGCTCTTCGATTGAAATAGAACAACTCTGCCGTGTGGCAGACAGCTTGATAGCACACATTAGTCTGCACTACACATTGCGACAAGGCGACTTGCTTCTCATTCCAGCTTCCCTTGTTGGACAAGAAGTTCACATTGACGATCGTCTCACGCTGTCTCTTTCAGGCAAAGAAGTACTTTCGTTCAATATCAAGTAAGTCTACTCGGGGGAGAGCACTTCACCATCCTCCCCTACCCTTTTACATCATTCTGACATACATTCATGCGAACTCTACCCTTCATACTATCCCTTCTTGCTGCCACCACCCTTCATGCTGAAGACCTTACCCAGACGGCTCAATTCCGCTTGGGGCGCTTGTTGGCTACCGACTCGGTAAACTTCGTCATAGAATACCCTGAATACAGAGCCCTCTCGACCACCGAGATAAAGGAACTCCAACAGAGCGGCTTCACCCCTTCTCAGCAAGTGGTCTTTCATAGTCAATCGAGTCTGTCGCGCGGTGAGACGCTTGTAGATGTGTCCTTCATCCCCGTCATAGAGCGTGATGGACAATGGCTTTTGGCTCAAAACTATAGTCTAAAGCCAGTTATTACGGGTCCACACTTCAGTCCTGCTGCCCGTGCTTCTATCCAAGCAGCCAAGGTAGCAGAGCAAAGCAGTCGATATGCTGCTCACTCCGTTTTGGCTCAAGGCAAGTGGGTAAAAATCGCTGTCAAGGAGGAAGGCATCTATCAGCTCTCCGATGCCGAACTGAAGAAGGCCGGATTTTCCGACCCCTCCAAAGTGCGCCTCTATGGCTATGGCGGACGCCTGCTTCCCGAGACGTTCACCTTTACTGGAAGCAATGCTCTCATCGACGATCTCAATGAGGTACCTCTCTACCGCCGTGATGGTTCCGTACTTTTCTTTGCCGAAGGACTCACCACATGGAAGAGCAACACTCAATTCCAGACCAATACATTCTCCAGCTATAGCTATTACTTCCTTACGGAGTCTGATAGCCCTGCTGCTCAGTTCGAGCAGTCTACGCAGACTACGACGAATGCTCCTACCACCATCACCACCATTACTGCGCATGCACTGCTCGACAACGATGCTACGGTATGGTATCAAGGAGGACGCAATTTCTATGACGACAACGAACTACAGACGGGACATACCTTCCGCCTGCCACTTCCTGGAAGTACTGACGAAAGTTGCCAACTCTCTTACGACGTAGCTGCTCAAACATCTTCTAATAGTTCAAGCTTTACCATCTACAATGCCGCTTCAGGCAGCGTATTAGTCAATCGCTCGCTGTCCAAGACGAGTGATGGTGAGGATGCGCGCGGTTATCGTGGCACAGTTACAGGGAACTTTGGCAGCGAAGTACGCCTTGATATAGAGACCGCTACAAGCGGAAAGCTCAATTATCTGTACGCTTCTTACAAGCAGCAACTCTCCACACTCTACACACAGTCGGCTTTCAGTCCCAGCGTAAGCGGAGCTGTACAACTCAACGTAGCCAATGCTGACGCCAACACCCGTGTGTGGCAATTGGGCGATGCTCAGAGCGTAGTGAAACAATTACCAGGCACATTGGATGGCGACGTCTACAAATCCACCACTACCGATGGCAATAAGCGCTTCTTCATCGTCAATGTAGCAAAGACTTACCCCTCACCCACTATCATCGGCGAGGTGGCCAACCAAGACCTTCATGCTGATGCGGCAATCGACTATGTAATCATCGTGCCAGCATCAGGCAAACTTACCGAGCGTGCTGAGCAACTTGCCCAAGCACACGCCTCACTCAATGGTCTGCGCACAAAGGTTGTTCGAGCTGATCAGATCTATAATGAGTTCTCATCAGGCACACCCGATGCTACCGCCTATCGCCGTTATCTGAAGATGCTCTACGACAAAGCAGCATCAGATGCCGATGCTCCTCGCTACCTCCTGCTCTTTGGCAACTGCGCTTTTGACAACCGCATGATCACTTCAGATTGGAAAAAAGCCAACCCCAACGATTACCTCTTGGCCTATGAGCGCAGCGACGAAGAAGGCTACAATACAAGCTACCGCTTAGGCACACTTCACGACTACGTGACCGACGATTATTACGGACTTCTCGACGACAACGAAGGCTCACGCATCACTTCCGAAAAGATCGATCTCGGCATAGGTCGCTTCCTCTGTACCACCGACGATGAGGCAAAAACACTCGTGACTAACACGACAGCCTACATGAACAACACGCATGCTGGTGCATGGAAGAATCGCATGTGGGCCATTGGTGATGTGGGCGACAATAATCTGCACATGAACGACGCTCAAGCCGTCTGCACACAGGTAGGTCAGTCTGCACCAGAGGGGCTTATGTTGCGCCGTATCTATCCCGACGCTTATTCCGCTACCGAGGAAGCACGCGGCACCACCTATCCCGAAGCCACAGCATCTATTAAACGTGCTATGCAACAGGGCGCATTGATATTCAACTACAATGGCCATGGAAGTCCAAGCCGACTATCTCACAGCTTCTTGCTCGATGAGAGCGACATTAAGTCGAACGTCAGTACAGCCCTGCCCATATGGGTATATGCTTCTTGTGAGATTACGCCTTACGATCAATCCATGACCGACATGGGACGTAGTGCTCTCTACAACGAACAAGGAGCAGCCGTTGCCGTAGTCTGTGCTTCACGTTCGGTCTATGCCAACCTCAACCGTTCGTTCAACAAGGGATTCGTAAAGTACGCCTTTGCTAAGCGTGCTGACAACACGCGCTACACTTTGGGCGATGCCATACGCTTGACGAAGGCCGAACTCGTCACCTACAACCAATATGGTCAGCCCGCTACCAATACGATTGGCAACGATGGTACAATCAACAAGATGAAGTATGCCCTTCTTGGCGACCCAGCCCTAACGCTTGGCTATGCCGATCCGGGAGTAGTAATCGACAGCATCAACGGACAGCCCATCGGAGGAAGTCTCGCTTCCATCCACGCAGGTCAAAGCGTAAGGTTCTCTGGACACATCAATGCTGACACTTCGAGCGATACTGCCGACGAAAGCTTCGACGGAACGCTCTACGGAACGCTCTATGCTCCAGCACAGACCATCACATGTAAAGGCTATGGTAGCAATTCAAAGCTGACTTATACGGACTATACACAGTCGATCTTCGAGGGTAGCGTAAACATTGTCAAGGGAAAGTTCGCCTTTGAGACCTATATTCCGCGCGGCACAAAACTTCAGCAGAATGCATCCTTGCTTTCGCTCTATGCCTTGAGCCAGGATAAGAAGAAGGAGTACAACGGACGCTTCAGCCGCTTCTGCATCAACCAATCGAGCACATCCGAAGAGGTCGACACGTTGGGCCCTAAGGTATATCTTTATCTCAACACACCCGACTTCATAGATGGAGGAGCTGTAGGCACCTCACCCACGCTCTATGCCGCCATCTCCGACTCTACTGCCATCTCTATGGCAAGTGGCAGTATGGGACACGATTTGGAACTCTGGCTGGATGGACAAACGACTTCGCCCATCACTGTCAACGACTATTTCAGTTTCGAAAGCGGATCTTACAAGCAAGGCTTATTAGAATACCCTCTATCAGCCCTCTCGCAAGGTAAGCACTCCGTGACATTCCGCGTATGGGACGTATTCGACAATTCCACCATCAGCACGTTGCAGTTTGTGGTAAGAAACGAGGGCACTCCTTCCTTCGACGTCAACTCTACGGAAGCTACACCTCAAGCATCCACTCGTTTCATCACTTCGTTTGCTTCGCTTGCCACAGAGTCTGCCCCCACTACCGTTGAGACAGAAGTATACAGCATCAGCGGCATGCGCGTGTGGAATCAGTCAAGTTCTATCCCCGCAGGAAGCATATTTGCAGCTTTTGACTGGGATCTCTGCACTTATTCTGGTCAGCGGCTCCCCACAGGCGTTTACCTCTATCGCAGCAAAGTCAACGACAAATATACCGACACTAAGAAACTCATCATCCGATAGACCGACGCTCTGCAGGATGATACGACAATAAAGCTACACATAAGCCGTTATATATAGGAGTGGTCACAGTGCATACATCATCCCTCTCCTTAGGCTCCACAAATCCGACAAATATAAACACCAATGATAAACAAGACTCTCGCAGGCGCAGCCCTCTTACTGCTTGCCGCACATCCAACTAAAGTGCTTGCCGACGACGACGTACGCGATCAGTTCAATCCCGTTCGTACAGCAGTCACCTCTCTGAGTATCGCTCCTGATGCCCGCGCTGGCGGTATGGGCGATGTGGGTGCGGCAACCGACCCCGATGTGCATTCACAATACTGGAATCCAGCTAAATATCCCTTCACCATATCGCGTGCAGGATTCGCTATCAACTATACTCCTTGGCTTCGAAAACTTACCACAGGTATTGCTCTGCTCAATGCCACAGGCTACGTTCGTCTGGGCGACTATCAAGCACTGAGTGCTTCTCTCCGCTATTTCACTCTGGGCGAAGTGTCGGGCGGAGAAGGCATTAGCGTGAAGCCTTACGAGCTAAGTGTCGATGCAGCTTACTCACGTATGCTGAGTGAGAAATTCTCAGCCGCCGTAGGATTGCGCTATATCTATTCAGATATTACGGGCCACTATGACGACAACTCTACTGCAGGTTCTGCCTTTGCTGCCGACATAGCACTTTATTATAATACCTACGTCATGATGGGGCAACGCGAGTGCCAGTTGGCATGGGGCTTGAACATCAACAACATCGGTAGTAAGATCTCTTACGGTGACGACCGTTCCTACTTTATCCCCACCAATCTCCGCTTGGGCTTGAGCTATATGATGCCACTCAATGAGTACAACCGCATCAGTTTCTCAGCCGATGCCAACAAGCTCCTCGTACCCTCCATGCCGATGCAGAAAGCCGATGAACTTGATGAAGACTATCAAGAGCGACTTGACAAGGAGTATTACAACAAGTCGTCTATCAGCGGTATCTTCACCTCTTTCGGCGATTCAGAACGCGGATTTAAGGGAGAGATGGAAGAAATCAACTGGAGCGTAGGTGCTGAATACACTTACAATGATAAGTTCACCCTCCGTGCCGGCTATCACCACGAAAGCAAGATGCAAGGCAATCGTAAGTATGCCACTGTAGGTGCAGGCTTCCGCATGAGCGTGATGTCGATCGATGCGGGCTATGTCATTGCCACCTCAGCCTCTAATCCACTTGACCAAACCCTTCGCGTATCACTGGCATTCGACATGGACGGCATTCGCGACTTATTCGGAAAACGCAGATGAAGATAAGAGTAGGAATGGGCTACGACGTACATCGTCTCGTGCCCGACCGCGAGCTTTGGCTTGGCGGAGTTAAGATAGAACATACACTGGGACTGCTTGGCCACAGCGATGCAGATGTGCTGATCCATGCTATTTGTGATGCCTTGCTTGGTGCAGCAGCCCTGCGCGACATAGGCTATCATTTTCCCGACACAGCAGCACAGTATAAAGGCATCGATAGTAAGATCCTGCTCAAGGAGACCACCGCTCTGCTTCATCAGCATGGTTGGACCATAGGCAATATCGATGCGACGATCTGTGCCGAACGTCCCAAAATCAATCCTCATATTCCCGATATGATCAGTTGCTTAGCCCCGCTTATGGACATAGAACCAGGCGACGTAAGCATCAAAGCTACTACTACTGAGCGCCTTGGCTTCACAGGTCGCGAGGAAGGCATCTCAGCCTATGCCGTAGCTCTGATAGAAAAGGCTTAAAGGAACCCTGATAACGACACAAATTCTATCGTCAGGATTAATAGGAATCCCCCTTAAATTCAATTATTCTGTGGGCGACGCGTCCCGCGTCGGCATGACCATGAATGATCTTATAAAACAAACTTTCATTCATCGGATGCCGACGCGGGACGCGTCGCCCACAAGGTATTTTAGTAGGCTTATCATATTGCAGTGCTACATAAATATACACGTTGGCAAAAAACGTAAACGAGTTGACAAGTTAACAGATGAACAGGTGATTCTGCGGCATCCGATCGTTCTTTATTTACTGGAGCGAATAGTCTAAGACATACTTATTTGTGAAGTTCTATTGACTTGCTTACATATTCCTCCAACGCGTTAACTCGAGTGACTATTAGTGTTGCGCTGTCTGCTACAAGCACGCTATTGTTAGATTGAAAGATCTTCTATGTTTTCTCAAAATCTCGTCAAAGTTATCGTACACCGACCGGTGTTCGTGCGTACACCGACCGATGTTCGTGCGTACACCGACCGATGTTCGTGCGTACACCGACCGGTGTACGACAACTTGAAAGGTCTTGCTGACGGAATATGAAAGACCTTGCTGACGGAATATGCACCATGTGTAATAACAAAATAGAGTGTAGGCACAGATACTACTATTGCCTACACTCCTAATATTTCCGCAACTACTCTTTAGCTCACGGATAAAGGATTAAAGATTTATAGAAACGCCCTATACTATAATATAATTGAAGTTTCGGATTTAGAATGGGCGGGCTAAATCCAAAACTTGAATAATATAATAAGAGCAATAAGGACTTCTCGAATTCAAGCAAACACTCCACTTATATATATGCGTGCGAAACTCACCTACTTTACTTTTCCTTGCTTTTATCAGAAATCAGCGGAATGAACTTCATCTGCTGTTCTATCTCACGCTGACGCTTACGCATATAGGCCGATGGCTTGTAGGAACTGAATCGACGAGGATTGGGCAGTGTGGCAGCAATCAGTGCACAATCACCACGGCGCAATTCTGATGCACTACATCCGAAATTCTGCTTTGCCACAGCCTCTACGCCATAGATATCTGTACCCATTTCTATGCTGTTGAGATAGACTTCCATAATGCGTTCCTTCGACCAAAGCAACTCGATGAGCACTGTGAAGTAGGCTTCGAGCCCCTTACGCACCCATGTGCGAGAGGGCCATAAGAACACGTTCTTGGCCGTTTGCTGTGAGATGGTGCTTCCGCCTCTGCGTGCATGTCCCTTGAGCCGATCCACGGCAGCATCCTGTATGGCTCCAAAGTCGAACCCATGATGATGAAGAAACTGCTGATCTTCTGAAGCCATAACAGCCACGGGCATATAGCGCGACATTTCTTCGAGCGGTACCCACTGATGATGCACCTCTGGGGCTTCACCCTTCACCACATGCTGCACGCTTCGTATCACCATCAAGGGAGTAATCTTCACGGGCATCCACTTGTAATAAAACACAGCTAATACAGAGGAGAGCAGGAAGAAGAGGAAGGCTATCTTAAGTATCTTAAGAAACAATTTAAACATACGCAGTAACTTTTCTGTCAGAAAAAGGGCTCACAGGATCATCTCCCGCAAGCCCTAAATATATGGTTGTGCTATGCTTCTCTACAGATTCATAGAGAGATGGCATCAAGGTCGTGATCGTTAGAATCTTACCGTGTTAGAAAGGCAGATCATCTGCTGTACCTTCCTCTGCAGGAGCAGGAGCGGCTACATTCTGAGTAGGAGCAGCGGGCTGAGCAGGAGCAACGGCAGCAGGAGCTGTAGGAGCGCCATAAGCAGCTTGGGCAGCAGGATCAGCAGCAGCTACATCACCACGCTGAACGCGCCATGCACGGATGCTGTTAAACCAACGGCCATTATACTCGTGAGCGTCGATATCGAACGATACTGTCAGCTCATCACCTACTTGTATGTTGAATTCCTTCAAACGATCTTCGCCGAATACGTCGAATACGCAGTGCTTGGGGAACTGCTCGTGAGTCTCAATTACAAAGCTCTGTACCTTCCAAGGATTACCTGTACGAGCAGAAGTACCAGTACGAGGCTCCAAGGCATGCGTAATTTTTCCTGAAATATCCATTTATCTAATGCTAAATTATTAAGATTTTGAATTGATGTCGCGAAGATACGAATTTTCTTTGGGCAGAAGAAAATAATATGGGAAAACTTCCCTTGTTCGTAAAATAATGCGTAATTTTGCCCTACAAAACAACTCAAAAGATCACGCATGAAATTCGTATTACCCAGTTCGCTGCTATTGGCTCGTCTGACCACTGTAGGCCGCGTTATCGTTCAGAAGAACAACCTTCCCATCCTTGATTGTTTCAGTTTCGACATCAAGGGTAACTCACTGACAATCACAGCCTCTGATAATGATACGACCATAACAACCACGCTCGACCTGCTCGAGTGTGACGCCGACGTTCACTTTGCTGTCAACGCCAAGACCATGCAGGATGCCATCAAGGAGATTCCCGATCAGCCACTTGAGTGCTACCTCAACACTGACACCTATGAGCTTACGATTGACTACCAAAATGGTCAGTTCCGTCTCATGGCTCAAGACGCTTCTGAATACCCCGTCCCTGCGACGAGTGAAGAAGAGCGCATCAACTTGACTATCAGCAGCCAGCACTTGCTTTCAGGCGTATCACGTTCTATTATTGCTGCAGCTAATGATGTACTGCGTCCACAGCTCAATGCCGTATGCTTCGACTTAAGAGACCACAAGCTTGCCATGGTGGCCAGCAATGGCAACCACTTAGCACTGACTCAAGTGCCTATGGGCACACTTGATGCTGAAGGTACATTCTTGATGGGCACTCGTCCAGCAGGTTTGCTCAAAGGCGTACTGGGCAAAGGCGAAGGCGACACGCAACTTAGCTTCGGCTCAAGAAGCGCCATTGCCAAGACACAGGAGTATACACTGACCTGCCGCCTCGTAGACGGACGATATCCCAACTATCGCAGCGTCATTCCGCAAAACAACCCCAACGTGGTCACACTCAACCGAATGGGGTTGATCAACACGCTGCGCCGTGTGCGCATCATGGCCAATCCACAAGCCATGTTGGTGAAGTTTCTGCTAGATGGTAGCACCTTGAAGATTACAAGCCAGGATGCCGACTTCGGTCGATCTGCAGAAGAAAACATGCTCTGCGACTATTCGGGCTCTCCCATGCGCATTGCCTTCAAGGGTACTACTTTGCTCGACTTGATACAAAACATCGACAGCGAAGAAATCGTAATGAAGCTCTCCGATCCCAGCCGCGCTGGACTGATTCTTCCCGCCGAGCAGCAAGAGGATGAAGAGGTGCTCATGCTCATTATGCCCTCTGTCTTCAACGACTAAGGGTGAACCTATTCTGAAAAGAAGGTTTGTACATCTACGCGTTGGCGGAATTTGTAAACGGGTTAACAAGTTAACAGGTGAACAAGTAAGTTTGTCAAGTCTAATCGTTTTTTAATGAGACAAGTAGTCTAAGACATATTTACTTGTTAACTTGTCAACTCGTTTACCCGTTAACCAAGAATTCCGCCAACGGGTTACATCTATATGAGGTTATAAAAGTCCGCAGTAATATCATCTATTGCAGCTTTATAGCCTCATAAGCCCATTATAAGCAAATACTACAATACATTGAAACTCTCACTTTCACGCCCTATCATATTCTTCGACATTGAGGCCACAGGTTTGAATGTCGCAAGCGACAGAATTGTAGAACTCTGCTACATCAAGCTCTTCCCCAACGGAAATGAAGAAGTAAAGACGCAACGCTTCAATCCCGGTCTGCACATCTCGGCCGAGGCTTCTGCAGTAAATGGCATTTACGATGACGACGTGGCAGATTGCCCCTCGTTCAAGGAGAAAGCCGCTGACTTAGCGAAGACCTTTACAGGCTGCGACTTTGCTGGATTCAACTCCAACCACTTCGACATACCCCTTCTCGTAGAGGAATTTATCCGTGCAGGAATAGACTTTGATATCACAGGTGCACAGTTTGTGGATGTACAAGGCATCTTCCACAAAATGGAGAAGCGCGACCTGACAGCTGCCTACAAGTTTTATTGTCACAAAGACTTGACCGAAGCTCATACCGCCGAAGCCGACACCCGTGCCACTCTCGAAGTGCTTGAAGCTCAGCTCGATCGATATGCCGCTGATGGGCTGAAGAACAGCGTACCTTATCTGGCTGAGTTCTCTCGTCGCAACCGCAATGTCGACCTGGCAGGACGCATCGTCTACAATGACCAAGGCGTAGAAACGATCAATTTCGGGAAATACCGTGGTAGAGCCGTCAGTGAAGTGCTGAAGCGCGACCCAGGCTATTTTTCCTGGATCATGCAAGGCGACTTTACGCAAAATACCAAACAGACTTTTATGAGAATCAAGCTCAGAGGAGTCTGACTTCACACGCAATCACTACAAAGACTCATACCACACACATTCACATATGAAAGGCAAACACATCGTATTGGGCATCACAGGAAGCATTGCTGCCTATAAGGCTTGCTCGCTGATAAGGCTCTTTATCAAGGCGGGTGCTGAGGTGCAGGTGGTCATCACGCCTGCTGGAAAGGAGTTTATTACTCCTGTCACACTCTCTACACTTACGTCGAAGCCCGTGGTTAGCGACTTCTTCTCACGTCGCGACGGATCATGGCATAGCCATGTCGACTTAGGACTGTGGGCCGATGCCATGGTGATTGCTCCATGTACAGCCTCTACTTTGGGAAAAATGGCCCACGGCATTGCCGACAATATGCTAGTAACTACGTACCTATCGATGAAGGCGCCCGTATTCATCGCACCTGCTATGGACCTCGATATGTATCGCCATCCTGCCACACAGCAGAATATAGAAACGTTGCGCAAGCGAGGAGACCATATCATCGAAGCAGCATCGGGTGAATTGGCAAGCCACCTCGTAGGCAAAGGACGTATGGAAGAGCCCGAAGCTATATTCCAAGTCTTAGACAATTTCTTCGACAAGCAGGCTTCGACTGCACAGACACTGGCAGGACAACGCATTCTGATTACCGCTGGTCCTACCTACGAAAAGATAGATGCTGTACGTTTCATCGGCAATTTCTCTACCGGAAAAATGGGCTTTGCCCTGGCCGAAGAGTGTGCGCAGCGTGGAGCAGATGTAGAACTTATTGCTGGTCCGGTGGCACTGCAAGCAAAGCATGAAAGAATCCATCGCACCGACGTGACGAGTGCTGAGGAAATGTACAATGCTGCAATCGAGAGGTTCGACCATTGCAATGCTGCTATACTCTGTGCTGCTGTAGCTGACTTCACGCCTGCTTCTGTGGCAGATCATAAGATCAAGCGCGAAGGGAGTGGCGGATTGCACATAGACCTTGTGCCCACTCACGACATTGCCCGAGAACTGGGAAAGCGGAAACGCCAGGACCAAAAGTTGATAGGCTTTGCACTTGAGACGGATCATGAATTGGAACACGCTGAGGGAAAGTTGCAACGTAAGAACTTAGACTTCATCGTGCTCAACTCCTTGCGTACCCCAGGGGCTGGATTCGCCGTCGATACTAATCAAGTGACTTTGCTCTTTGCCGACGGCAAGCGCAAGGAATATGGGCTAAAGAGCAAGGCCGACGTGGCAAAAGACATCATTGACAACCTACGATAAAGCGCCTAAACGTATGAAAAGCAAGTACTTTTCTACTCCTAACAATCACCATACGGGCTGCACGGTTAAGACTGTGTGGCTCGTTCTTGCGTGTATACTTCTACTGCCTCTTGGCATTCGGGCACAGGAATTGGACGCCCGACTGACGATCAATCACCAGCAGGTGCAGGGCACAAGTACATCCGTCTTCGAAACGTTGAAGACGTCGCTTGAGCAGTTTCTTAACGAGCGGCAATGGACGCAGCTGCAGTTTAAGAAAAACGAACGCATCACGTGCAACTTCTCTATCACCATCAAGAAGTATTCGCCAAGCGAGAACACCTTCCAAGGCACGCTTTACGTTAATGCTTCACGCCCCGTATATGGCTCCAACTACACTACAACGGTGTTTGCCTTCAACGACCCCAACTTCAACTTCACCTACCAAGAGTACGATCAACTGGAGTTTCGCTCCGACGTGATCGACAATAATCTTACTGCTATGTTGGGCTATTACGTCTATCTGATTCTGGGGATGGACATGGACGCCATGTCGCCCTTAGGAGGAACGGAGTTCTTACAGACAGCACAAAACATTGTAACGGGTGCTCAAAGTATGCAGGAGAAGGGATGGAAGGCTTTTGAAGATAGCAAGAACCGTTATGCCATCATATCCGACATGCTCGACGGCGGTATGGAACCTTTCCGTCGCATGCAGTATACTTACTATCGAGAGGGACTCGACGTAATGAGCGAAAACGTAGAAAGAGGACGCGCAGGCATCACACAAGCCTTAGAACTGCTCAAGCAAGCTCACGAGAACAAGACGATGAGTCAACTTCCGCAGATCTTTACAGAGTACAAGCGCGACGAAATAATGAACATCTACAAGGGACATGCTTCTGCCAAAGAACGCGAAGACGTAGTGAATATATTGACCCGAATCAATGCTTCACAGAGTTCGTACTGGCGAGAACTAACCAAGTAGGATTCACCACTATATATATAATAAGGTGTAGCACCAACAAGAAGGCGCATCCTTACCCCCCATGATCTATCTCAAAACATTTCTGAGCCATATTCTATAGGAATGCGAAAGATAACATTATAAACTCTAAACTTAACTGGCTCTCCCCACAGAGATGCCTTAGGAGTCTGATTCATGCTAAAACATCTGACCATATCTCACTATGCTCTCATCGAGCATCTCGACATAGACATAGCTACCGGATTCTCCGTCATTACGGGTGAAACGGGAGCTGGTAAAAGTATTATGCTTGGCGCGCTTAACCTCCTACTGGGTGGACGAGCCGATGCGAAGGCTATACAGACAGGCGAGCGTAAATGCATGGTAGAAGCGGTATTCAGAATCGAACATGCAGGACTTGAGCCTTTCTTTGCCAACAACGACATTGACTTTGATCCTCACGAATGCATCGTTCGACGCGAAGTGATGCAAAGCGGGAAAAGCCGTGCTTTTATCAACGATACACCCGTAACTGCCGCTAAGCTGAAAGAGATTGGAGCGTCACTCATCGACATCCATTCACAACATCAGAACCTGCTGATTCGCAACGAGCACTTCCTAATCGATACACTTGATACGATGGCAGAACAGCAAGAGGCTGTATCTGCCTACCAATGCCTTTACGGGCAATGCAAACACGCCGAAACAGCCTTGCAGCAACTGCAAGAAAGAGCTGCAAAAGGGAAAAGCGATGAAGACTTCTTGCGCTACCAACTTACGCAACTCGAAGAGGCTTCGCTGACCGACAACGAACAAGAAGAACTTGAAAGCGAACAAAGCGTATTGGGCCATGCAGAAGAGATTAAGCAAGGGCTCTACAACGCTCAGAACATGCTTACTTCAGAGGAGCAGAGCGTATCACATGCCCTGCGTTCGGCTGAAGATGCACTTAGCGCGATCTCCGATAAGTACAGTCAAGCTCAAGAACTGGCAGAAAGACTGAAGAGCGTACGCATCGAGGTGGACGATGTAGAGGCTGAACTTGAATCGGCTGTTGACCAAGTGGAGTATGACCCAGAACGGCTCTCGTTCATAGAAGACCGTCTGAGCTTGATCTACAACTTGGAAAAGAAGCACAATGTTAATAGCATTGCAGAACTCACAGGCATTACGCAACAACTCCGCAACGAACTCAATGCTATAGACAATCTGGACGACGACCTCGAACGACAAACAGCCGAGGTAGAGCGCCTGAAGGGACTACGCAATCATGCCGCAAGTCTGCTCACACAAGCGCGTAAGAAAGCGGCCCTCGTAATGGAGAAAGAGCTCACTCATGCACTGAAAGAATTGGGCATGCCCAATGCCACAATGAAGATGGACATTACACCACGCACAGAACCCGACAATACAGGTGCTGACAAGGTGACGTTCCTATTCTCCGCCAACAAGAACGTGCCTCCACAGAATGTGAGCGACATAGCCTCTGGCGGTGAAATAGCTCGACTAATGCTTGCGCTCAAAGCGCTGATAGCTCGACGCACAGCATTGCCTACCATCGTGTTTGATGAAATCGATACAGGCGTCTCAGGCACTATGGCCGAGAGTATGGCAAAGGTGATGAAGCAGATTGCTGAGACCTGCCAGGTGCTTTGCATCACCCACCTTCCTCAGATTGCAGCTTTAGGAGCTAATCACTTTAAAGTATATAAAGAAGACAGCCAAGACACGACAAGAAGCCACATCATTCCGCTTAACGAAAAAGAAAGAATAGAAGAAATAGCTCACATGCTCTCTGGCGCCGAAATCACCGAAGCTGCCATAGACAATGCCAAAGCACTACTTAAACTCAGATAAATGGTGGAGAATTTCAAAGTTCTCTACTAACAATGAAGAAAGACAATGAAGAAATATATTCTCCCCGCAGCCCTATTGATAGCGGCCTCTTCAGCTCATGCTACAATCAATGTGGAGGCCAAAGATGCCTATAAAGCAATGCTGCAAATCAATACGTTCGACGAGCAAGGCAAACTGCTCAAGACAGGACCGGCGTTTTTCATCAACAACAGTGGCGATGCCGTAGCAGCCTACAACTTACTGAAAGGAGCAAAACGCGCCGAAGTGGTAGACTATAAAGGAAAGAGGTATGCCGTCTTTCGCATACTCGGAGCCAACTCTAATACAGACTTGGTGAAGTTTAGCACAACGGGGGTAAGCAAGAATGAATTCTTTACGATCTCTACCACCGCCGCAACGCAGGGCGCTGCACTGACGCTACTTCATTTCACGCAAAACAAGAAGGACGTAATGCCACAAATCACCGTAAGCAAGGAAGTGGCTTACGCTCCCTATAGTTACTACGACATCAGTGCAACCAACGACAGCCTCAACTTCAACTGTCCGCTCATTGACGCGCAAGGCACACTTACAGCTGTAGTGCAGCGCAATGCTGCGAAGAATGCTACACACGCATGCGCTGTCGATGCTCGTTTTATCAACGATTTAAGCATTAATGCTACAGCAGCCTTCAATTCCGACCTTACGAGCATTGCTATTCCAAAGGCATTACCTCAGGATCGCAACGATGCGCTTTCCTATATATATATGCTTTCTCAAGCTGACTCTGTGGCCTGCATGACGGCTTACAATGACTTTATAGATCGCTACCCCACCCTGCCAGATGGCTACACGGAGAAGGCCAAGTTTAAAGCGAATAGAGGACTTTTTGCACAGTCGGAAGCAGATTTCGCCACAGCAATAGACAAAGCGAAGACCTGCAATGACTCATCTGCCACCAAAGAAGATGCCATCCACTACACCATGAGCAACTTGATTTATAAGAAGATTATAGAGCAAGGTCGCGACACGTTGTCGAATGGTTGGGATCTTAAGCGTGCTGAAGAAGAAGCTGTGAAGGCTTACGCTATACTCCCCAACGCATTGTACAAAGTGCAAGAAGGCAAATGCCAATATGCAGAGAAAGATTACAAAGCTGCCTACGAGAGTTTCAGCAAAGCTTGTGAAGACAAGAACTTTGCTTCTTCAGAGACCTACTTCTCCGCAGCTCGTTCTTTAGAATTGGCAAAAGGGGACAATAAAGAAGTAATTGCCTTGCTTGATAGCTGCATTGCGCATATCCCAGCAAAGTCTGAAGCCGCTTATGCTCAATTCTACTTTGAGCGCTCACAGCGTCTGCTCAAAGCTGAAAGATACCGCGATGCTGTATCCGATTACAATCACTACGAGCAGTTGATCGGTCCGCGCAATCTGACAGAGCAGTTCTACTATCTACGCTCACAAGCTGAAGAGAAAGCGCACATGTATCAGCAAGCCATAGACGACTTACATTCTGCCATCGCTATGTCAAAGCAGCCTGTGCTCTACCAGATTGACGAAGCTGCTCTCTTGCTCAACATCGGAGAGACGAAGAGCGCAATCGAATTGGCAGAGAAAATTCTAAAGGTTCTACCCGAGAATCCTGATTGTTACAAGATTATCGGTGTGGGATATGCTGAGCTGAAAAACAAGCCATTAGCTCTTAAGAACTTAAATAAAGCACTTGAACTTGGCGACAAGAGCGTGGCTCCTTTGATTGAGAAATATAAATAGAGATTCCTGTAAATGAGGACTTTTCATTCCTCGCTTTAAAGTACTCTTGCACTTAAGATTTACGATATTACAAGTCAAGAGATTCAAGTTTCGGATTTAGAATGGACAGGCTGAATCATCGTGCAAAGTCGAATGCAATCAAGCTTGCTTGAATTGCTGAGACGCAGCCGATGATGACGA
>ERZ808270.319-NODE-319-length-29556-cov-7.060337_pt1 | contig 29556 bp, 20 predicted proteins | sample MGYA00521082_ERZ808270 | MGnify/ENA primary metagenome ERZ808270 (study PRJEB31516, sample SAMN03275594) | gut metagenome | biome: mammalia-associated habitat; material: feces | host: Papio cynocephalus | place: Kenya | collected 2012-07-27 ... | reverse complement strand
TTGGGCTATGGAAATCACTGGGCTTTCAGCCCGCTTTGCTAAATCAGAAACTTAAATATGTAACTGAAGTTTCGGATTTAGGATGATTCTGCCCGCTTATTCTAAATCCGAGACTTGAATAAGATCTACCCTTCCGTACTTCACAAAGATCGATTTCTTCCCCTAATCATGCCACATGTAAAGGCCTTTAGGGTACCATCGTGCATTTTATGAAACAAAACGAGCCGAAAGCCAAAGATTTTGCGTAAGTTTGCATTTACAACTACCCTTTTGTCTCTTACCGAAGAGACATGTAGCAAATAATAACCTAAGACACAATGAAGATGAAGACATTTAAGACACAATTTCTCCTGTGGATGACCATGCTTCTGTGCATGACCACACTCAATGGATGCGACGAAGACTTTTGGCGCGACGACGTAGATATGGTAGGCTCTTGGCAAGTAGAAAATGTCGGAGGAGACCTAAACTATTGCCGATACAGATATGGCGATGTATTCACATTCGATCGCAATGGCCAATTCTTCACGCGTGGCAATCAACTCAACGAGAACGGCTATTGGGACTATCGCAACTCTGGTGCCATACGCATATACCTGGAGCCCTATCCCAACGACGTATGCATGTATGCCGACATCGATGCCGATTGGAATGGCGATCGCAGCGTAACGCTTCGCATCAAGGACGTGTCCGACCCTCGATACCCCGTCTACTACCAACTCCGCTTGGTAAGACTGTATTAGACCAGTCATGTCTCGGATAAAGAACCATTCGTATGAGCCTCATTAGTTCTGTGGGCGACGCGTCCCGCGTCGGCATTGCCACAGACCAACACTATTTCTCATACTTAGCATTCCCATCTCAGTGCCGACGCGGGACGCGTCGAGCCACAGAGCGGTCTAAGAGCCAATCATGTTCTGTATTCCGAGCCTTCGCAAGCCGTGGTTGAGCATTCAGCAAAAGCGATTGCTATCCATCCACACGCATATCATCAAGAATACAACACAATCAATGAAACTCCTAACACAAGACGAACTTAAACAAAAGATAGACTCTCCCCTCTTCCACAAACTGACCGAGACGGCCGATGAACTGGGCATGGAATGCTACCTCGTAGGCGGCTACGTGCGCGACCTCTTCCTCGAACGTCCTACCAACGACATTGATGTAGTGACCGTAGGGAGCGGCATTCAGATGGCAGAAGCCTTTGCTCGCAAACTTGGACGGCATGCTCACCTCTCTGTGTTCAAAAACTTTGGTACTGCACAGGTGAAATGGCATGATAATGAAGTGGAATTCGTAGGAGCACGCAAGGAAAGCTATAGTCACGATTCGCGTAAGCCCATCGTAGAAGATGGCACACTCGAGGACGATCAGAACCGACGCGACTTCACCATCAATGCCATGGCGGTATGCCTCAATGCCTCTCGACTGGGAGAACTGGTCGACCCCTTCGACGGCATACGCGACCTCGAAGATGGCATTATAGCCACACCGCTCGATCCCGACATCACCTTCAGCGACGATCCTCTGCGCATGATGCGTTGCGTACGTTTCTCTACGCAGCTCAACTTCAGCATAGAAGACGAAACGTTTGAAGCCCTCACGCGCAACCGCGAACGTATCAAGATTATCAGTGCCGAACGCATCATCACAGAGCTCAACAAGATTATGATGGCTCCTGTGCCCTCGATCGGCTTCGTAGAGTTGCAGCGTTGCGGACTGCTCAGCTTGATTCTGCCAGAAGTATCGTTACTCGACTGTGTAGAAACGCGCAATGGAAAATCTCACAAGAACAACTTCTACCACACCTTGGAAGTGCTCGACACCATTGCCACAAAGAGCGACAACCTCTATCTGCGCTGGGCAGCCTTACTCCACGACATAGGCAAGCCACGCAGCAAACGATGGGAACCAGGCATAGGATGGACCTTCCACAACCACAACTACTTGGGCGAAAAGATGATCCAGCCTCTCTTCCGCCGGCTGAAGCTCCCGCTCGACGAACGCATGAAATACGTCAAAAAGCTCGTAGGACTGCATATGCGCCCCATCGTAATAGCCGATGATATCGTGACCGATAGTGCTGTGCGCCGACTACTCTTCGAGGCGGGCGATGACATCGACGATCTCATGACGCTCTGCGAAGCCGACATCACAAGCAAGAACGAACAGCGCAAAAAGAACTTCCTACACAACTTCCAGATTGTGCGACAGAAGCTCGTCGACATAGAAGAGAAAGACCGCATTCGCAACTTCCAGCCCCCCGTATCAGGCGATGAGATTATGCAGATGTTTGACCTAAAGCCAAGCCCTGCCGTAGGTACGCTCAAGAGTGCACTGAAAGATGCCATACTTGATGGTAAGATCAACAATGATCGCACTCAAGCCTTAGCATTCGTAATAGCTCGAGCCGAACAGATGGGGCTTCAACTTTTACACTCACCAAATACCGAAACCGCATGACACCCAATGAAGTAGAAGAAAACAAGCAGCGCTTCATCAGCCTCTGTCACCAACACATCCAACGCGACGGGTTGGACAAGGTGCTGGCCTATTTAGAGAAGACCGGCTTCTACGTAGCACCCAGTTCTACAAACTTCCATCTCAACGAAGATGGCGGTCTATGCAAGCATTCGCTCAACGTGTTTGAGACGGCATGTAAGATCTACGAGAGCATTGCCGCACCAAGCATCCAAGCAGGCACATCGCCTTTCTCCGAAGAAGTATCGATGGAGAGCATAGCCATCGTTGCGCTCTTCCACGATCTGTGCAAGATTAAGCTTTACCACAAAGCCGAACGATGGAAAAAGGACGAGAACAAGCGTTGGGTATCCTACCAAGGCTACGAGGTGAAAGACGACTTTCCCTTGGGACATGGTGAGAAATCGTGCTTGATGCTGAGTTGGTACATGCGTCTGAAGCCCGAGGAGATGCTTGCCATACGTTGGCACATGGGCATGTTCGATATCGGCGAGAATGGTTCGCAGCAACGCCTTGCCTACTACAATGCCACCGACAAGACGCCCCTCGTAAGCATTATCAATGCTGCCGACTTCTTGGCTTCGAAACTGCTGGAGAAGACTACCGTAAGATAGCTTAGTTTACGAGTCTATAAGTTTATAAGTAAAGAAGAATGCTCTGCTTGAGAGCGAGTCAACCACTTCTGTGGGCGACGCGTCCTCGCGGCTTTGTCCGCGAGCAATAAGTCTACTCAGAGCCTACCGGGGGCGACGCGTCCTCGCGTCGGCAAAAGCCAGATTTTGCTATAATCTTAATATGAAAGCAATGCTATCAACGCGAGACGCGTCGCCCACAGAGCGAGTAGTTCTGTAATTATGCCGACGCGAGGACGCGTCGCCCCCAGTATTGGCTGAAGATTGCAAGTTTGTATTACTTTTTACTTATTACTTTTTACTTATTACTTTTTACTTATTACTTGAAGACTTTACTTATTACTTAACAAGAAGGAACATTCACAATCAAACAACATAATCAATGAAACACAACTTATTGTGCCTTCGCACATTCTGTCTCATAGCAGCCTTGGTGTGTCTGGGCACAATCCAGACATGGGCTGCAAACGAGAAGAATCCGGAGGCCGTAACTGCCATGCTCAATCGCATTGGCGGTGAAGGCGCTGCTTCACGCTTTGAGACCGTGCTCGATGCATCATTGGCCTCTGGCGGGAAAGATGCATTCACCATCACAAGTCAGAGCGGCAAGCCCTGTATCAAGGGTAGTTCCGTACTGGCCATCACGACGGGTATCAACTGGTATCTCAACCACTATGCCCACATCAACTTGGCTTGGAACAATCTGACAACCGATCTCACTCAAGTCACGCTACCCACTCCCACCACAGAGGAAAAGCGCACTTGCTCGGCAGACTATCGCTACTACCTCAACTACTGCACCTTCTCCTACTCCATGGCTACGTGGACATGGGAGCGCTGGCAGCAGGAGATCGACTGGATGGCTCTGCATGGCGTCAACATGCCACTTCAAATCATTGGTGTCGACGTGGTATGGAAGAAGTTGCTCACCGAAGACCTGGGCTACTCTTCAGCCGACGCCAACAAGTTTATTGCGGGGCCGTGCTTCCAAGGTTGGTTTGGCATGAACAATCTCGAAGGTTGGGGCGGACCAAACCCCGACTGGTGGTATACACGCCAAGAGCAGTTGGCACAAAAGATTCTGGCTCGTGAACGCGAACTGGGCATGCAGCCCGTACTGCCTGGTTATTCGGGCATGGTGCCAAGCGACATTGAATCGAAGAAAGGCTATAAAGCTTATGCCCAAGGCGGCTGGAACTACTTCACTCGTCCCTACATACTCGACCCCAACTCGCAGACTTTCACCACAGTAGCCGAGAAATACTATCAACGACTGAAGGAGGTGATGGGAGAATCGGAGTATTACAGTATGGACCCCTTCCACGAAGGTGCTCAGACGGGCGATATCGACGTGGCCTCAGCCTATGCCAAGATAGCTCAAGCCATGACGAAGGCAAACAGCGAAGGCAAATGGGTGATCCAGTATTGGCAATGGAGTAACGACCAATACAAGGTGCTCTCCAATGTTGATAAAGGAAAACTCATCGTGCTCGACCTCTACAGCGATGCCCATTCTCACTTCGGTGAATATCAAGGCCACGACGCCGTATACTGTGCGCTGCCCAACTTCGGTGCTCGCACGGGCTTCTTCGGCCGTCTGACAAAGGTAATCAACGACTATTTCGACCAAAAAGCCAACCATTCCAACGTGAAAGGTGTGGGCGCAACGCCCGAAGGCATAGAACAAGTGCCCGTACTCTACGACGCACTCTATGAACTTCCCTGGTACACCTCTGCGCCCGATGCCAAGACTTGGCTTGCCAACTATACCACCGCTCGCTATGGCGCTACCAATGCGGAGGCTCAAGAGGCATGGGAGAAAGCACGCAACTCTGCGCTCAACTGCCCCTCTTCCCTGCAAGGTCCGCAGGAGGCTGTGCTCTGTGCACGTCCATCGCTCACGGTCGATCGCGTATCAAGCTGGGGCGGAACGGACATTTTCTACAACGCACAAGACATGGTAGACGCGGCTTACAAACTCCTGCAAGCCAAGGCTACAATCAACGGCGAAAACTTTAGCTACGACTTGACCGACTTTACACGTCAAGCCCTAACGGACTATGCCAACTTCTTGCTCAAATCGATCAACGATGCTGCTACACGCGGTGACAAGACGGCCTATGCCACTCGTCGCGATGCTTTCTTGCAGCTCTTGCTCGACATGGACCAACTGCTCAACACAAACAAGAACTTCATGCTCGGCCGATGGACCACAATGGCTCGTGCTATAGCCGACGAAGCTACAGGCACTACTGAAAGCGACAAGCAATGGCTTGAACTGAACAATGCACGCACGCTCATCACCACATGGGGTGATTACAACGCAAGCGAGCTGGGTGGCCTTCGTGACTATTCCTATCGTGAATGGGGCGGCATGCTTAAGGATTTCTACTACGACCGTTGGAAGGCTTTCTTCGACAATCGCGACAAGGGTACGACCCTACCCAACTGGTACGAACACGACTGGAACTGGGCTCACAATGCGAAGTTGAGCTATAGCAATCAGCCTGTGGGAAGCACAGCAGAGGTGGCCACAACGCTCTTCGACAAGTACTTTGCCATCTTGACACAGACCGACGGCACTCCTTATTATCTGTATCGCTACATGAACACTGACCTCACGTCGACTTTCGCACAGAAGGCACTGCGTGGCGAGACTTATACATTCCCTCTTCAGAATGTGCCCGAGGGCACAACGGCATCATTGGGAATCGACCTCAACAATGATGGTACAATCTCCGCCGATGAGACGTTCAGCACTCTCTCCGTTGCCATTCCTGCCAAAGCAGCTATTGGTAAAGTGGCAGCCAAGTTGACGCTGAGCGATGGCACTTCGCTCGACTTTAAAGTAACCCTCAAGGACGACATTCAGACCGCTCGTACCGTAAGCGTAGCCTCGGCCGATAGCCAGCAAGGAAGCGTAAGCATTGAGGGTAGCGACGCGCTGAGCGTAACGGGCAAAGACGAAGTGACCATGAAGGCTACTCCCATGGGTGGCTACGACTTTTTAAATTGGACCGACGCTCAAGGCAACGTAATAAGTACGGACAATCCTTATACTTACTATGGCGCAGCCGCTGCTTCATTCCGTGCCAACTTCATCGTCAATAAGTGGGGCACTCCTGCTGAGGATCGCAGCGAAATAGGCGTGGTCAGCGACTACGGACAATATATTAAGCAATTGGGCATGAGCCAGAATGGCAGCAGCGAACAGACTATCTACTCGACAGACGTTTGCCCGCAATCGCTCTGCCAAACATCACAAGTGGTGAAGGCGCCTAAGGGTAGCCAGATCACGTTGCACTGGACCAGTGCTGGCGGATTGAACTACTGCAATCTCTCAGCCTATGCCGACTGGAACTGCGATGGCGACTTCGACGATGCCGATGAACTCGTAGCTACCGCTGGTAAGAAAGAGACTAACGACAACCCTGAACTCAATGACTACACGCTCAAAGTGCTCCTGCCCTACGATGTGCCCGAAGGCATCACCCACATCCGTTTGCGCTTAGACGGTGCTTGGGCAAAAGGCTACGACAGCAAGGGGGCAATGCCCGCTAAGGCTCAAGCCATGCGCATGGTCTACGACATTCCCGTAGAAGTAACAAGTCAAGCATCTACTCCCTGCACTATCACGGTGAAGAGTGCCGACTTAACCAAGGGAACAGTCGATGCCAACGGACAACCCGAAACATTCACCTATGGTACAGGAAACGAGATCGTGCTCCGCTCCTACCCCATCGCAGGCTACTCCGTAAAATGGACAGACCAGTACGGACGTGCTGTACCGAAGAGCTGGATTGACGGCAACTTCTTGCGTTTCCGCGCTCCTGAGAGTGGCACGTACACCGCAAATTTTCAAAAAGAGCTTCCAGGGGAACTCACCATCGGTAATTGGACGTTTCAGTACGAAGCCAACGACGACGATGAACTGACCCTTACACGTGCCACAAGCGGAAGCGGCGCACTCGATATTCCTGCATCTTACGAAAGCCACCCCATCGTGGGCATCGCTTCCGAGGCTTTACAGGGAAACACCAGTCTGACCTCACTCTCGCTGCCTGCCTCGATTAAGCAATTTGCAGCATCGGGCGCCATCTACACTGGCAACTATAGCGGCAAGGGCGTACAGAACGATGCCATCAAGTTGGGTAGCGCTTTGACCACCGACGACGATTGGACGATTACGTTCAACGTGGAGAATGGCGGACAAAGCTTCAATCAGTGGGGATCTTCACTCCTTGCCACAGGCACGGAAGCTTTAGCCAGTATCTACGACAAGGGATTCCAACTCTATCTTGCTGCCTCGGGCAACATCGTGCTGAAGCTCAGAAGCGACGAGAAGAAGGTGTTCACCCTGACGCAAGGCAAGAAGACTTTCTCCGTAAGCGTAGCCCACAATGCTCAGGGCGACTTGAGCGTGAGCATCGACAACGGGACTGACACAGATAGCTACACCGAAAAGAGCTATGCGCTCAACACCGTGGAGCAACTTTGCACAGCACTTCCCGAGGGAGTGAATCTGAACAGCCTCGTGGTGAGCCACCCCGAAGCTGCAGTCAATCCACTGAAAGGTTGCACCCATCTACAGAGGCTAACCATCGACAAGGAGAATCCCGCATTCTCTGCCACAGACAATGTGCTCTACGACAAGGAAGGCACTTCGCTCCTTGCCTACCCCGCAGGCCGACTCAGCAGCGTGCTTTCTTTGCCTTCGAAGGTAAAGACCATCAGCAATGAGGCTTTCAGTCAATGCCGCAACTTACGCTACATCTCCAGCACCAATGCTACCCCCGCCGTGGCTATGGCAAAGGCTTTTGATGGTTGCCACCTTTACGCACAGGTGAGCGAAGCCAACATTGAGACTTACCGCAAGGCATGGGGAATCCCCGTCCTTGCCTTAGTGAGCGGTTCGAACGACTTGGCTGACGCAACAGCCCAAAAGCTTACATCCGAGGATGCCGTATACTTAAAGACTTCTGGAACAGATACCCCCACGGCTTCTACGCTAAGTCAAGACATTCCCGTATGGATCTCTATCGAAATGCCCACCAACGCGTATGGCTCGTTCTACTTCCCTGCAGCGCCCACAGGCATGTTTGTGGAGGGGATTGATGCCGACGAAGTTTCAGAAAGCAAACTCATCTTGCTTCGCTATGAGAATGGAACTTTTACAAAAGCAAGCGAGATTCAAAGTGGCATTTACCTCATGAGCATTCCCGAAGAATGGAGCGGAAAGAGCCTTACCTTACAATTTCCCCAATCCGAAGCAGAGGGGAAGCAACTCAATGGTGCTGTGGTAAACGGCAGCACGAAGGAAGCAAACTTTACGGCTCGCATCTACACATTCAATGAGGACTATACGCTACTAAAGTTGCTCAACGAAAAGAGCACATTTAGCATAAGCCCATTCACAGCCATGCTGACTGGCGACGATCATTCTGCTCCAACCATCAACATCGCTACGCTGACAGGCATTCACTCTCCCAATGCCTCAACGAGCATCCAGCCCGTAAGCATCTACGACCTCAATGGCCGTCAGATATCCAGCAGCAAGCTGAAGAGTTTGCAACGTGGCGTGTATATCATCAATGGCAATAAGGTGGTGGTGAAATAATCCCCCACCTTGCTACAGTTTTGAATCCCATCCCCTAACATCTGCTAAGGGATGGGATTTTCTGTACACGATGTGCACGGAGCAATTCATGTCATGCAAAAGCATTTGTTGCAAAAAAGGAAAGATTTACCCCTCGTATGCGAGCAACTTTTCTTAATTTTGCAATCAAATTTTGTATAGTAGCACCCCATGAGAATAGGATTTGACAACGAGAAGTATCAGAAGATACAGTCTGAACACATCAAGGAGAGAATATCACAATTCGATGGCAAGCTTTACCTCGAACTCGGGGGTAAACTCTTCGACGACCACCACGCAAGTCGCGTATTGCCCGGATTCCTGCCCGACAGCAAGTTGCGCATGTTTCAGAAGATCAGCGACAGCATTGAGATAGTCATCGTAATCAGCGCTGCCGACATCGAGAAAAACAAGAAGCGCGCCGACCTTGGCATCACTTACGATGAGGATGTGCTCCGCCTTCGCGGTGAGTTTCAGAATCGTGGATTCATGGTAGGATCAGTTGTTATCACGCATTATAATGGACAGCCCGCTGCTACGCAATTTAAGCAACGACTCGAGCGCGACGGCATTAAGACTTACTGCCACTACCTCATCGAGGGCTACCCTCACGATGTAAAGCTCATTGCTTCCGACGAGGGTTTCGGTAAGAACGACTATGTGGAGACACAGCGTCCGCTCGTAATCGTAACGGCCCCTGGTCCAGGTAGCGGCAAAATGGCTGTCTGCTTGAGCCAACTCTACAATGAGAACAAACGCGGCATTCGCGCTGGCTATGCGAAGTTTGAAACTTTCCCTGTGTGGAATCTTCCTCTAAAGCACCCCGTAAACATTGCTTACGAGGCCGCTACAGCCGATCTCAACGACGTGAACATGATAGACCCCTTCCATCTGGAAGCATACAACAAGATAGCTATCAACTACAATCGCGACATCGAGATCTATCCCGTGCTCAACGCACTGTTTGAGGGCATCTATGGTTCGAATCCTTACAAGTCGCCCACCGATATGGGCGTGAACATGGTAGGATTCTGCATCAGCGATGACGAGGCTTGTTGCGAAGCTTCGAAGAATGAAATCGTGCGACGCTACTATGATGCCACCAACAAGCTTGCACGCGGCGCATGCAACGAGGCTGAGATTAGCAAGATTCAGATGCTCTTCAATCAAGCCCACATCACCACCGACTTCCGCCGCACCACCACAGCAGCTAAGCAGGCACTGAAGGAGACAGGACACACCTCGGCTGCTATAGAGCTGGAAGATGGTACGATTATTACTGGAAGTTCAAGCGAACTGCTTGGTTGTAGCGCGGCATTGCTACTCAACGTGATGAAGCACCTTGCTGGTATCGACCATAGTCGCAAACTCATCCCGCAGTCGATGATTGAGCCTATCCAGCATACGAAGATTCACTATCTGGGCGGTCACAATCCTCGTCTGCACACCGACGAAGTGCTCGTGGCACTATCCGTTCTCTCCGAAAATGATGAAGACTGTAAGCAAGCACTCGAACAATTGCCCAAGCTCCGTGGATGCCAAGTACACTGCACCGTCATGCTGAGTGAAGTGGATCAGAAGATCTTTAAGAAATTGGGCGTTAATCTTACTTGCGAGCCCGTACTGAAGAAATAACGAGCTCTTGTAATGGTTTGACAAACCCGACGGAGTGAATAGCTAACAAGTAAGTAAACGCAACTCTTTACCTTCCTCATTTGAAAAACATTTACATACGATAAAGTTCAAGCCCCAAACATTAGCATGCTTACTAATGTTTGGGGCTTGAGCTTATTTGATTATTGCATTCTAACCGCTATGCAGCTCGTCAGAAGCGTGCCGTCACTTGCACATCGAAAGTGTTGTAATGAGAATCTTTCGGAGTAGCAGCATGACGTGCCGAACGATCGTTGGTGAAAGCGTAGTTGAGCTGGAAGATAAGATTCTTGCCTAAAGTATAGTTTGCTGAAAGACCATAATTCGTGCAGAGCGACTGCCAAGAATGCTTATTATCACGATAGCAATCGTAGCGACCATACACCTTCAAGTTCTTTACGACAGGCACACCCACCGTGGCATACCATGCATCAGAACGATCGGGTATGCCAGCAGCAGACATTACACCACCACCGACAGAACTCATGTACTCACCGCGCACGGTCCAATCGCTCTCATACTTAAGACCCGCTCCCCAGCGCACACGCTTTACGCTCTGCGAGAGATCCTTCTCATTGGTATACTTTCCATTCCAGCCGAAGCCACCAATCGCAAGATTCTTGACAGGTGAGATCCAAAGTCCACCGATGAGGTCCTTATGATGATCCTTGTCCGTATGGTTGATGCCCTGACCATTGAATATGCCGAGTTGATAGTGCACCCAGTTGTGACCATCACGACCTTTCAAGAAATCACCCTGCACTTGGAATCCAAGATCGCGGCCCGAACTCTTATTGTAGGCTCCTTCGCCATTACGATCATTGATAGAAGCAAGTTTCATCGTAGCCTGAGAATAACTTCCCATACCTATGGCGAGCGGACTCATAGGATTCTCAAAACCAAAGGAACGCTTAAACTGTCCGAACTTTAAGCGTAAGAAGTCGAAGTGCTGCCACTCGATAAATGCATCGAGCACACGAGGACCTTTGTTGTCGCCTGGAGCACCATTCACTTCCATCTGAAGTTTATAGTAGAAGTCTTTGTATACATGGCCATCAGCATAGAGACGGATGAAGCGGAGGTCGAACCCTCCATTATTGCTCTGTCCGCTACGATCGCTGATAGAGTATTTGCCCATAATGTAGCCACCAAACTTTACAGAAGGCTGCATCTGCTGCAAAAGGCGCGACTGCGTATCAGGCTTTGTCTTGATGGTATAGCCCTCTGTTTCGTAATCGAGATTAGTATAAGGATGGGGATTGTCTCTATCTTCATTTTCAGCCATTGCGCACAGCGGCGCTGCTGAGAGCATGGCAAGCAGAATAAGTTTATTCATATCGTACTATATATATAATAGGAGTGATCAATCGCGTTGGCATTAAGCAAAGAGGCAAACGGCTTTAGAGGCAGAACTAATTCCCTTTCAAGCTATTTGCTTCTGCACTTCCAATGAACATTCCAAGCAGTTTAACGCAGATAATAATTTAGACCGCGTTCCTCACCTACCGTAGTAGCGGGTCCATGTCCAGGAAGCACCTGTACATCGTCGGGCAAGGTAAGCACTCGCGTCTTCAAGGCATGAATCAGCGAAGCCTCATTTCCTCCAGGAAGGTCGCATCTGCCTATCTCATGACGGAAAAGGCTATCTCCGCTAAAGAGCACGTGCTCTTTCTCCTCATAGAAGCAGACTCCGCCTGGAGTGTGTCCCGGAGTTTCTATCACGCGAAACTGCATTTTGCCCACCTTGATTATATCGCCATCTTTAAAGTACTTACCCACGGGAGGGAGCGTAAGCGGATAGTCGAGGTGAAGAAACTGACTCATCTGCTGAGCAGCCTGCTCATACGTTTCACGTTCGTCAGCGCAAAGCTCTATATCCACTCCATAAGTATCGTGCACAAACTGAGCACCAAATACGTGATCGAAGTGACCATGCGTGTTAAGCAAGTGGGTCAACTTCAGATGATGTGCTGCGATAAAATCGCTAATAGCCTTTCTCTCTTCTGGATGAAAAGCACCACAATCAATGAGAACCGCCTCTTGCGTGTCGTCCCATGCAAGGTAGCAGTTCTCTTGTATCATGTTTACAACAAAACGAGTGATTTGCATATCTTTTGTTGGTGCAGCAAAGCGCACCAGTCATCAGAACTGGTGCGCTCTCTGCACGCCTATTATTATAATTGTATATAAGTTACCTTTTTCGTTTCGAAGAAGTCATCCCCGAAGTACTGACTCAAGTTCCACACTTCTGAGCAATGAGCGAATGGCGCAAGTTCTGCCGCTACATCTCCGCCCTTAAGACAAATCAATCCATTGGGCAAAGCATTTCGTTGCTCACGTGCCACATTTTTGCGAACCAGTTTCACAAGATCGGAAGCATTCATCACAGCACGGCTCACCACGAAGTCGTACTTGCCCTTTTCTTCCATCACATTGCGGTGTTCTATCTCAACATTCTTCAGTCCGATGGCTTGCGCCACAGCACTCGCCACTTTAATCTTCTTACCAATGCTATCAATCAACTTAAATTGACATTCGGGGAAAAGAATTGCTAAGGGAATGCCAGGGAAACCTCCGCCCGTACCAATGTCCATGATCTTCGTACCTGGACGAAAACTTATCACCTTAGCAATGCCCAAAGAGTGGAGCACGTGGTGGGGATAAAGATTGTCTATATCCTTACGCGAAATCACATTGATTTTAGCGTTCCAATCACGATAGAGAGCATCAAGCTGATTGAACTGCTCACGCTGAGTGTCAGACAACTCAGGAAAGTATTGAAAGATAATATCTGCGTTCATATTTTTACCTATTTGGTGCAAAGGTAGTGGAAAAATCACTAACTTTGCAAGCTGAAACATTCGAAACTTTCAATTCAGAGTACAAAATGTCAGAGACTAAGTACATTTTCGTGACAGGAGGCGTGGCTTCCTCACTAGGAAAAGGAATTATTGCCGCATCGATCGGCAAATTGTTGCAGGCTCGTGGTTTCAACATCACGATTCAGAAGTTTGACCCCTACATCAACATCGATCCCGGAACGCTCAATCCCTATGAGCACGGCGAATGCTACGTGACCGACGATGGACAGGAAACGGACTTAGACCTCGGACACTACGAACGCTTTACAGGTATTCACACCACTCGATACAACAACTTTACAACGGGCCGTATCTACCAAAGCGTAATAGACAAAGAGCGCCGCGGCGACTACTTGGGCAAGACCATCCAAGTAATTCCTCACATCACCGACGAGATTAAGCGCGATATGCTCTACTTGGGAAAGACAAAGAAGTACGACTTCGTGATTACCGAGATCGGTGGTACGGTAGGCGACATCGAAGGCCAACCCTTCTTGGAAGCTATCCGTCAGCTTAAGTGGGATTTAGGCAAAAACGCTGTCTGCGTACACCTCACCTACGTGCCCTATCTGGCTGCAGCAGGTGAACTCAAGACAAAGCCCACTCAGCACTCTGTAAAGGAATTGCAGAGCCTCGGTATTCAACCTGACATCTTGGTGCTCCGCGCCGAACACGAATTGGGAATTGGCCTTCGTCGTAAGATTGCCGCTTTCTGTAATGTTTCACCCGAGGCTGTTGTACAGAGCCTCGACATGCCTACCATCTACGAAGTGCCCTTGCGCATGCAAGAGCAGGGATTGGATGCTACGATTCTCCGCAAACTCGACATGCCCGTCGGAGAGACTCCGGGATTGGGCCCATGGCGTTCATTCCTCGATCGTCGCCACAAGGCTACTGAGGTAATCAACATCGGCTTAGTAGGTAAGTACGACCTGCAAGATGCTTATAAGAGCATTCTCGAAGCACTTTCACAAGCTGGCACATACAACGATCGCAAAGTGAAGTGCCATTTCATCAACTCTGAAAAGATCGATAAGAACAACGTGGCAGAAATGCTTGCAGGCATGGATGGCTACGTGATCTGCCCAGGATTCGGACAACGCGGCATTGAAGGCAAAATTATTGCTGCTCAATACTGCCGTGAGAACAATCGCCCCACCTTCGGTATCTGCTTAGGCATGCAGATGATGGTCATTGAGTTCGGCCGCAACGTATTGGGCTATGCCGACGCCAACTCTGCCGAGATGGACGCAAAGACCGACCACAACGTAATCGACCTCATGGAGGATCAGAAGAACATCACCAACATGGGCGGAACCATGCGCCTCGGCGGTTACGAATGCAAACTGCGTGAAGGCAGCCGCGTACGCGAAATCTATGGCAAAGAGATCATCCGCGAGCGCCACCGCCACCGCTATGAGTTCAACAACGATTTCCGTGCACAATATGAAGAAGCTGGTATGGAATGCGTGGGAACAAACCCCGACACCGACTTGGTAGAGATCGTTGAAATACCTACACTGACTTGGTACGTCGGCACGCAGTTCCACCCCGAATATTCAAGCACTGTATTGAAACCGCACCCATTGTTCCTCAACTTTGTGAAAGCGGCTATTGAAAATAAGAAATGATTCTTCGGGTTAGAAGGTTAGGAGATTAGAGGGTTAAGAAGTCATCCTCGCCCAATAGTCTCCTGACTCATAGAGACAAGGCTACTTCTTGACCTCCTAACCCACTAACCCTATAACCCCTATAACACAGACATGGATAAAAACACGATTATTGGACTGGTGCTTATGGCAGCTGTACTGATTGGATTCAGTTGGTACAACACCAATCAAGAGCGCAATCTGCAAAGCGATCAGACCGAACAGACTACTACGCAGAAAGCAGCAGACAATAAGCAACAGAGCACAGCTGATAAGACTCCCCTCGCCAAGGCTACCGCCGATAGTACAGACATCTTCTACGCAGCCACGAAGGAGCAAAAGACTGCCCCCATAGAGCTGAAGAACCAAAAGGTTACGGTGAAGATCAACGCTCATGGTGGCGCCATCAGCGAAGTACGCCTCAATGAATACAAGAGCTACAAGGACTTTGAAGCTAAAAAGGAGAACCCACTCCTGCTCTATAGCGCTAAAGACGCTGGTCTGAACTTCAAGCTCGATACCAAAGAGGGCACGCTCGATTTCTCTGACTACTACTTCACTCCTATCAACCAGACCGATAGCACTGTAACCATGCGCCTCACAGCCAGCAATGGTGCCAGCATTGATGTAGACTACAAGCTCTTGACTGACAACTACTTGGTAAACTTCACCGTAAAGGCCAACGGACTGCAGAAATATCTGCCCTCTACTACGCAGACCATCCAAATGGATTGGCACGACCGCGTAGCTCAACAAGAGAAGGGATTCTACTTCGAAAACATGTACTCTACGCTGACTTATAAGAAGCACGACGACGACACTGAGAAAATGTCGGAGAACGAGACAAAAGAAGAAAGCGTCACGCAGAGCGTAGATTGGATTGCCTTTAAGAACCAATACTTTAGTTCTGTGCTTCTCGCTGCCGAACCTATGAAGAACGTCAACGTGAAGAGCGAGCAACTCGAAGAAGGAAGCGGCTACTTGAAGAACTACTCTGCCAACATGTCGGCAGCCTTCGATGCAAGCGGTGCAAAGCCTTCTAAGTTTCAGTTCTACTTCGGCCCCAACAACTATCGTCTGCTACAGAGCATGGACGACTACAAGGTGTCGGAACACGACAACGACCTTCAAGGACTTGTCTACTTAGGTTGGCCTATCGTGAAGTGGATCAACCGTTTCTTCACGCTCTATGTGTTCGACTTCTTTACGCGTCTGGGCTTACCCATGGGCATCGTATTGTTGCTCATCACGCTGTTGCTCCGCGTCATCGTATACGTGCCTACCCGCAAGAGTTTCTTGAGCAGTGCCAAGATGCGCGTGCTCAAGCCTAAAGTCGATGAGATTGCGGCCAAATATCCGAAGCAAGAAGATGCCATGAAGCGTCAACAAGAGACCATGTCGCTTTATTCACAATATGGCGTAAGCCCAATGGGCGGTTGCTTGCCCATGCTCATCCAGATGCCTATCTGGATTGCCATGTTCAACTTTGTACCGAATGCTATTGAACTTCGCCAGCAGAGTTTCCTCTGGGCAGACGACCTCTCTACTTACGATTCGCTCGTGTCATGGAACACGAACATATGGGGCTTGGGCAACCACCTCAGCCTATTCTGCCTCCTCTTCTGCGCTACCAACTTGCTCTATAGCTTCATGACCATGCGTCAGCAGCGCGAGACAATGTCGGGCGAACAGGCTCAACAGATGAAGATGATGCAATGGATGATGATGCTCATGCCGCTGTTCTTCTTCTTCATGTTCAATAAGTACTCTGCAGGTCTTAACTACTACTACTTCATCTCGCTCCTCTTCAGCGCCTTGACCATGTGGTATCTCCGCAAGACTACTGACGACAAGAAACTCCTTGCCAAACTTGAGGCCAACTACAAGGCCAACAAGAACAATCCCAACAAGAAGCCAAGCGGATTGGCAGCACGCCTCGAAGCTCTTCAGAAGCAACAAGAAGAGATGATGAAGCGCCAGCAAGAGATTCAGCAGCGCCGCCAGCAGAAGTAAGAGTTATGAATGGTAACTTTTCCAATAATAGGGTTGCTCGCGAGAGGAGAGAAGAACGCAAAGCCGTAGCTCGAGAGGCTCTTGCTAAATACCTCTACGATATTTCAAAGTTATACATTGGAGGATTAGTAATAGCCATACTTCTTCAAATGAGAGGAGAAGACTATAGATTCTGCTTCAGTGACTTTGCCATATTGTTGCTAGGATTAACAACTGCTTTTATCTTTGCATTCCAAGCTAACAGATTAATGAAAAGAGTATAGATTATGTTACTAATGTTCTATTTATTATCCGCAGCAATTGCCATAGGTTTTCTCATATGGAGTTATACTCCAAGCGGTAGAAAATGGCTCAAAGAACTCTGACAAACGACCTCTAACATTCTAACAGAAAAGAAGCTAAAAGCTATACCTATCACACTTTATGGTTTTGGCTTTTAGCTTCTTTTATTTTGTAAATACAAATCTATCTATATGAACTTACTTACAACCATGCTTACAGCTACTGCCCTTGCAGCTTCTGCTACCATAGAAACACCAGCAATGGCACAGGATGCCGACTTTATTGGCAAACAGCAGCCTACGCTCTCTTCCGATCGCATGACTCCCGAGGCTCTTTGGGCCATGGGTCGTGTAGGAGGATTCAAGGTTTCGCCCGACGGCAAGCAGGCCGTCTACGCCGTGACTTACTACAGCGTAAAGCAAAACAAAAGCCACTCTGTACTCTACTCCATCAATCTCAAAACACGCGCCGTAAAACAACTCACCACAAGCAAGAAGAGCGAAATGGGAGCTACCTATATCAATGGCGGCAAGGAGATTGTCTACCTCTCTTCAGAAAGCGGAAGCAGTCAGCTCTGGAAGATGAATACTGATGGAACCAACCGCCAGCAGATCAGCAATGCCCCGAGCGACGTGGCCGACTTCCTCTTCTCGCCCGATGGTAAGAAGGTGATTCTCATCATGGAAGTGGATCAAAACCATAGTATTCAGAAGAACGATGCCGATCTACCTCTTGCTACTGGCATGGTCATCAACGATCTGATGTACAAGCACTGGGATACTTACGTAACATCAGCTCCCCACCCCTTTGTAGCAGACTTCGATGGTTCGCGCGTGGGCGCAGCCAAGGATTTGCTCGAGGGTGAGCCTTACGAATGTCCTATGATGCCCTTTGGCGGCATAGAGCAGTTGGCATGGAGTCCCGACTCTAAGACCATTGCCTATACCTGCCGCAAGAAGGTGGGCAAGGCTTATGCCATCAGCACGGATAGCGACATCTTCCTCTACGACCTTGCGACTGGTTCTACCAAGAACCTCTGCAAGCCCGCCGACTACGTGGCTCCCACCGTGGAAGAAGACCGTTCGCTCAAGGATCAAGCCGTCAACCATCCCAAGGAAGACTGCAACATGGGCTACGATCAAAATCCACAATTCTCCCCCGACGGACGCTATATAGCTTGGAGTAGCATGGAGCGCGATGGCTACGAAAGCGACCGCGCGCGCCTCTGTGTGCTCGATCTGCAAACGGGTAAGAAGACTTACGTCACCGAAAAGTTTGAAAGTGGCGTAAACGAGTTCTGCTGGGCCAACGACAATCAGACGCTCTACTTCACTGGCGTATGGCATGGTAAGACCAACATTTATCAGACAAACTTGCGAGGTGAGCACAAAGCCCTCACCAACGACGTAGCCGACTACTCACTCCTCGGACTTTCACCCGATGGAAAGAGCCTCTACTGCAAGCGTCAGAGCATGAGTGCTGCCGACGAGGTATTCGTACTTCCCTTGAAGAAGAATGCCACAGCCTTACAGGTGACCAACGAGAATCAGTACTTCTACGACCACCTAGCCTTTGGCAAGGTAGCAGAACGTTGGGTCAAGACTGTCGACGGCAAGGAAGAACTCTGCTGGGTGATCTATCCGCCTCACTTCGATCCGACGAAGAAGTACCCCACCCTGCTCTTCTGTGAAGGTGGTCCGCAGTCGCCCGTAAGCCAATTCTGGAGTTTCCGTTGGAACATGCAGATCATGGCAGCCAACGACTACATCGTCATAGCTCCCAACCGCCGCGGTCTGCCTGGTTTCGGCATGGAATGGTTGGAAGAAATCTCGGGCGACTATTCAGGCCTATGTATGAAGGACTATCTCAGCGCCATCGACGACATCTGTAAAGAGCCTTATGTAGACCGCGACCACCTCGGCGCAGTAGGCGCAAGCTTCGGTGGCTACAGCGTATACTGGCTTGCTGGCAACCACGACAAGCGATTCAAGGCATTCATTGCTCACGATGGCATCTACAATACGCAGCAGCAGTACGTCGAGACGGAAGAAATGTGGTTCCCCAATTGGGATATGGGTTCTGCTCCTTGGAAGAGAGCTGCCGACGGACAGATACAGAAGGTATTCACCACCTCGCCCCATCTCTACGTTGATAAATGGGACACCCCCATCCTCTGCATTCATGGTCAGAAGGATTTCCGCATAGAATACACACATGCCGAATCGGCTTTCAACACAGCTCGCATGCGCGGCATCGACGCCCAGCTCCTTCTCTTCCCCGACGAGAACCACTGGGTGCTCAAACCTCAGAATGGCATTCTTTGGCAGCGCACCTTCTTCCGTTGGTTAGATAAATACCTTAAGTAAGAAGTATTAAGTATAAAGTATTAAGTATTACATTCTTGCTGCATTCTAGTAATAAGCAATAAAAACAAGTAACAAGTAACAAGTAATACAACCAGGCTGAAGCTGCCATCTTAACTTAGGTGCGAAGCACTGTTTAAACTTATAACCCGAGGTGCGAAGCACCGATTAAACTCATCATAATGATACAAAAAATTCAACAAAAGCTCAGCGACTCCAAGTCAGCTCGCTGGACAGCCCTTGTCATTGTCAGCGTGACGATGATGTTTGGCTATTTCTTCACCGACGTAATGTCGCCTCTCGAACCGCTGCTCACCGCAGCTAAGGAGCAGGGCGGTCTCGGCTTAGGATGGTCGAGCGATGACTACGGATTCTTCTCAGGAGCATACGGCTACTTCAACGTATTTCTCCTTCTCCTCTTCTTCGGTGGTATCATCCTCGACAAGTTCGGTATTCGCTTCACAGGCATCATGTCCACCGTACTGATGTTTGGCGGTGCACTCATCAAGTGGTATGCCGTAGGTCACGACTTCGATGGCTCTATCACTCTTCCCTTCGGCATCGGCACTTATCACACACAGGTGCTCATCGCCTGCCTCGGCTTTGCCATCTACGGCGTAGGTTGCGAGATCGCAGGTATCACAGTAAGCAAGGTCATCGTGAAGTGGTTCACCGGTCACGAACTCGCCCTTGCAATGGGCTTGCAGGTAGCCCTCGCCCGTATCGGTACGGCAGGTGCACTTGCCTACTCACTTCCCTTTGCTAAGGCTCATGGAGGCGTATCGGCATCCGTAGGCCTCGGTGCAGCCATGCTCTGCGCAGGTATGATAGCCTTCATCGTCTATTGCGTAATGGATCGTAAAGAAGATGCTGCAGCAGCGTCACTTGATAGCGAACCCGAAGAAGGATTCAAGTTTTCCGACCTCGGCACGCTCTTCTGCAATCGCGGTTTCTGGTACGTAGCTGTGCTCTGCCTCATGTTCTACGCAGGCGTATTCCCCTTCCTTAAGTTTGCCACCAAACTGATGGTCATGAAGTACTCCGTTCCCGAGAACGTGGCCGGCCTCATCCCAGCCATGCTTCCTTTCGGCACCATCTTCTTGACCCCCTTCTTCGGCAGCATTTACGATAAGTATGGCAAGGGTGCCACGCTCATGCTCATCGGCAGCATTCTCCTCACCCTCGTTCACATCACCTTTGCCCTGCCTCTCAACTCATGGATTCTCGCCATCGCAGTGATGATCGTTCTCGGCATTGCATTCGGCCTTGTGCCCTCTGCCATGTGGCCTTCCGTACCTAAGATTATTCCGATGAAACTTCTCGGTACGGCCTACGCGCTCATCTTCTACATCCAGAACATTGGCCTTGCCCTTGTGCCTGTATGGATTGGTAAGGTAAACCAGGCCAACACGCTTGCCGACGGCAAAACCATCGACTACACGCAGACCATGTCAATCTTCGCTTGCTTCGGCGCCATTGCCATCATCATCTCCTTGCTCCTCATCATGGAAGACAAGCGCAAAGGCTATGGCTTGCAAAAGCCCAACGTCAAGAAATAAGTCCCTACCACTCTTCTTGCCTCACAGGTAATATAGAGCAATATTAGCGGCCATCAGTCAGCAGAAAAAGCATGACTGATGGCCGCCTCTGATTCTTATATAAACATCAAAATCCGATGTTCCCAAGAGCAGACGGGAACATCGGATTTATTGTATTATAATAGGAATATGGAAAACCTTTTAGTCTATCGTGACGAAACGATTGCCTTCGAGCTTCACGTGATGAGCAAACGAAGTAGCGCCATCGCTTCTTACCGCCGAGAGATCAATGCCACGGCGCAGGAGTTCGCTGATAAGCGCCCTGTCGTGAGCAGCACGCGCAGAGTTGAAGCCACGACAGCCTACCTGGCGATTGAATGAGTCTACAAGTGAAGTGAGGGAATCTGCTGCAAAGTGTGCAGCGAACTGATCATAAAGAGAATTGTTCATAATGACTTGTTTTTGAAGTTAAAGATTATCTTCCACATCGTACCTTTACCACCGCGGCTGTCAATAGCTCGGTTGGTGCAGAGTTAAACTGCTCTTGATGTTTCGAGTGCAAAGATAGCACTTTATTACTAATAACGCATTCTTATTATAGGAAAAAATAAATTATTCAAGATTTCTCTAAAGAAAGTCGTTTCTTTATCCCGTGGGCATGAGATTGGAAACGCTCATCTTAATTTCAAAGCAAGATTACGAGGCTGAGTACCTACAGTCTATCCATCTGCACTGCTCCTTTCTCCATACCTTGCACGATATACCCCTCTTGATCATAGGCACGATGATACAAGTTGATAAGGTCTATTAAGCACTGTACGGAAGGTATAGACGAGGTGAGGTGTTTGAACTTCCGATACTGCGCATTGTATCTTTCTGTCGAACCTTTGCTCAGTCGCTGCTCTATGTCTGGAGGAATAAGAAGCGAAGCTCTATCGCCCAAGAATGCTTGAAATTCCGCAAGGAATATATGAATGCCAGCAAGATCGAAGTCGCCAAAGTGGACGTAAAGATTCGTGATTGTCTGTAGCCACGAACGTAGATCGGTCGACTGTGGATAGCGCGCCACAAAGAGCAATCGTTTTCCAGGTAGCATCCGAGTGAACCATTCACGTTGCCAGCGAACGAGGCGAAAGTTTTCCATATTTTCTATTCCTACCACTACCACATCGGAAGGTATCGCAAAATGTCTCCAGTCCGTAATGAAGAGGAAACTTCCATTAGGGGGATACACCTCAATGGGTGTTCCTCCAAGCTGACAATCCAATGGCTCATAGCTATTTATGGGGAAACCTGGACATGAACGCACGCTCGTTAATTTAGAATTACCTGAAGCAGCGGCTTGCAGAGCACGTGTGTTGTCTGCTTTCGTGCTCAGTTGTTCAGCCACTGTCCAATCACGCAGAGTTTCATAATGTGCCGACAGATAGGCTTGCAATGCTTGCCTATCGATGGCCGCATATGTACGTCTACTTCCTTGAGCATGCACCGTAAGTAGTCCTTCATAAAGCAGTTCGTTGGCCAATTCCTTACGAAGCGAACTAGCTGCTATGGTTTGTCCGGAGAGCAACCTCTTCAGAGATCTATATAAGGATTTCGACAGCATCATAAAGCATTGTTTGATATGAGGAGTTTTACTCGCGTCTGCGCCCGACGATCCTTCGTTAACAAGTAATTGTACTTATAGATATCAGCATTGTAGCCCATGGGCGAAGAGTTAACCAAGTAGATATTACGCACATTGGCAAACTGCAGGATGCCACTCACATTGCTTGGATGGAGTTTACCAATCTCGTCCATCATACAGTGTATAATGAAGTCGCCCCCCTTTCGCGAGGCTTTCTTCTTGAACACGTTGATCAGCATAATATTGACCATTGCTTTCACCAAGATATCTGTACCATCCGAGCCCACATTGTTGATGCGTTCCACCCACCCCGTGCTGTTATCGTTCTCTTGAATGCGAAATTGCAGACGGAACGTGTCCGATAGTGTAAGTTCCGTGCGCGAGGGTTCTTTTTGAAGTTGCTTCATGAAGCGTTTCAGATAGTCAACCACACGTTTATTTACCTCTTCGCGATCATCGCCCGAGAAGAGATTCATCTCCCCCATCGACAGGGAGTTGTCTTCTGTAAAGTCTCGGATGGAACGAAGGAGATGCATCAAGCGATCAGACGATTCCTCCACGCGAAGTTCTATACTTCGAATCACTCCTGCAAAGTTACGCTCTTGGAAGTCGCGATTCACTTCATTGATTACACCCTTAATTTCAGCAGAATGATTCATGAGCATACCCACCTCGCGCGAGATACTTCGAAGAATATCGTTGTAATGATCGCTCACGCGCTTGCGATATTCTTCTATTTTATCATTGGCCATGAAATCTTGCAAGTTGAGCGCAAAGTCAAGATATTCTCTATCCTCTTGCGGCTGGATAAAGTGGAACGTGTTTTGAGGGCTGAAATGTGTATTGAATGAGTTGGTGGCATGCTTCAGTTCGTCAAATTTTAAGCGCTTCTTGTTGATCGCCCCACGCATTTCGCTTACGAGTTCATCGCAAGGAGCGGCATTTCTTTCAGCCTTGTCGTCCTGTAAGAAAGTGTCAGATAGAGTATGCTCTGCCAGAAGTTCTTCATAACGCTTGAGTCCGTCCTCCATATCTTCGATTTCCTTTCGCTTCTGAACAAGCGCTTCGTCCGTTTCATTCTTCTTCTTTTGATCGACATTGCACTTATCCTCATAAGTCTGACGAGCAGAAAAGATTCGCATCTCCAGTCGGCGTTTCTCTTCGCGAAAAGCCTCCTCATGCGAGAAGAGTTCTACTTCATCCTTGCGATAGGCAACGACCATATCGTGCTGACGAGCAATCTCTTCCAATAGATGCTCTACATGAGCAAGGCTCTTTCTGCACAGCGCAATGGCATCCGTGTCAGCGCCTTTACCCTTTAGTTCCTCTCGTTCTTGTCGTTCAAGTGCCTGTCGGCGGTCTGCCATCTCGTGCTCTTTCTGCTGCTTAGAGGCTTTTTGATTAGATTTATAAGAGTTGAAGCGCACTTGCAATTCGCCTATAGCGGTGTTATACTGTTTGTCGGCTGCCTTCACGTCCTTTCGGCGCTTGTCCTTTTTTTGTTGTCGATCTGATGTTTCATTGTCGAGTGCCAATCGAGCTTCATTGTAAGCAGCTTGGCGCTTTATGCGTTCTTTCTGTACAAGCGATTGTTCTTCATCGAGCGTCATGCGCAAACGAGTCTCGGCATCCTTTATCTTCAACGGAATCTGAGCTATTTGCACGCTGAGGTTGCTCTCCGCTTGTTGAAGTTCGCGCAACTTTTCGCCATAACTCCTGCGAGCTGCCGTGAGGTCGGTTTCGAGTTGTGCTCGCAATGCAGCAAGCTGTGCTTTCAATTCAGCCTCAGCCTGCTGTTGTTCCACGAGTAAAGCACGATACTCATCAGGCGAACGATGATGTGTGGTTATAGCTTCCAAATTCAGATGAATACCATAAAAGCTATCACCTTCTGCAACGGTAGGCTCCAATCCTTGGGCATAAAGCACCTGCGTCTCGTCCACCACCCGTCCAATGTTCTGTTCCCAGCCGGGCTTGTTCTCTGTGAGCCATTTATAGAGCGAGCCGTCCCATCGCGAGAGTAACTCCTGCGTCTGAGCAATTTCGGCTTGCACGGTTTGCAACTTTTCTCCACATTCCGTTTCCCTTTGTTCGTAATCGGCAGTCAAATCTTTATAGCAAGTCTCTGCCTCTTTCTGCTTCATCTTCAGATTGGCATGGGCAAGGGTTAGCTCGTTCTGCAGTTCCAGTTGCGACGTTTTGAGCTGAGCAATTGTCTCTTCATAAGCGTCAGTTTTCAACTTCAGCGGATGATAATGTTGCAATTCAGCCATGCGCTTATCGGCTTGATTGCACGCCACTTGCAACACCATCATGCGCTCGTCCGAACTTTCCATCCACTCATTGTAAGATTCCTCTATGCTTTGCTTTCCGTCATCGCGCACTTTGGCAAGCGCGTCTCGCTGGCTCTGCACAGCATCTCGTTCACGTTGTAAAGACTCGTTTTGCACGAGTTCAAAGCTCTTCCATTCGTTGTCTAAGGCCTCGTAAATAGCTCGAAATTTTTCAGTCACGTCGCCATAACGTTTCTCGAGCAGATCCAGTTGTTGCTTTCTCTGCACCTTTTCCGTCTTGAGAGCGGGTTCTTCTTGAGCTTGAAGAAGAAGGGCACGAATATTTATCGCTTCATATTGTTTCTTTTTTTTGCGTATATCTGCCAGACGCAGCTTACACTCACCAATTTTCTGGTTAAAAGCACTCTGCTCCTTCTCATAGGCTTCCCTTTGATGCTCCAGTTTCTCCTGAATATTTTGCAGCTTGTTTTTGAGCGACAAGATCTCATCCTCCACTATCGGCATATGCTCACGCGTATGGTTCACCGCATAGTTCAATTGATGCCACGTATGCATCATTGCATAGTCCAATGCAAGAAGTGCTTTGTACGCATCAACCACTTTGAAAGCCTTTGTGCGTACCACCACTTCGCCCGTATTGTTCTTTCTGAACCAGCAATCTATCTCGTCAAACTCTCTTTCAAAGTCGGCCACTTGATTTCGGTAAGCCGATAGCAGAATGGAGTCTTCCTCCTCCGTCATCGACTGAATGATGGTGTTTTTCACAAAGTCGGCATCAAGTTTGCTGTTGAGAAATACGTTCTGAATGGATCGCGGTATGTTCTGATACTTATTGCTTTCCACAAGGGCATATTTATCATACCGATGCGTGCGGTCGTGCGTATTGCCAAAGATGATGTTGCGATAAAGCTCATACGTCTCCACCCTCGTACTGATGTCGACCTTTGTCCCTATCTTTTCGCGAATGCGTATCCAGTCCGTTTCCACACGTCCGTCCTCATCTACAAACCATTCCCTTTGATAAGGAGCATCTATAAACCGATACACCACCTTCCCGCGATTTCGACACAAAAAGATGGAGTAGGCACTTCGGTCCATCCTCACCTCATATACTATATAGGAATTGCTATAAGGAAAATAAAATTCTTCAAATGATCGCTGCCCAGGCTGTATGCCCAGATGCATTTTGTCAGCATTATAGAAGAAGAGGAGTGCTCTCAATATCGTACTTTTCCCCACGCCCTGCGTGCCAGAGAAGTGAACATTGCCATCGAGCTTCACCTCGGCATAAGGGATATTGGCGCTGTTCAAAAAGACAATCTTGTTCAGGTGTTTCATACTTCAGGTATATCTTCTTCGTTGTAAATAGTGATTATGTTGACCATTTCTTCAACATAGCGAAAGGCTGAGGTCACTTTATAAGTACCTTCTTGCTCGCTGACAAGCTCTGCAAAACCTTTATTCTGGAGTTCCTCCGCAAGTTTGCGTACCACATCATAATTAGTCTTTTGCTTCTGAAAGAGCTTGCGAGCCTTGTCGCGAAGTTCCACATCCACGCTGATGCGCTCCGATATCTGCGCTTCCCGAAACTGATAACCTACGGAGAAAGCAATATCATACGTTTTCAAAAAGTCGAGTATATCCACCCACTGCGCAAGCCCTTGCAGTTTTTTATCCATTTGGAGTTTGCTCTCCCCCATGCGTGAAAAGTAGAAATAGCCATCACCCATTTCAAGTTGGAATCCTATTTCCTTAAAATAAGCCTCATAGTCTGAAAAGTTCTCTTCCACATCATCGTAGAGATGCTTCGTTTCAAAGTCAGTACTATCTACCGAGAGAAAGCTTCCCTTAATCAGACATTCAAATATTTTCTGTGTGTTATTTCGCATATATCAGAGCGTATTCTATGTTGTTAAACGTTTCGTACTCGTCTGTAAAATTCAGTTGTTCACTATAGTTCGTAGCCATTTGACAGTAGAGAATCACATGGTCATTGAGTGAACGATTCATCCTATAAGGATAATTCAAGATGAAAGCGAAGAGATGGTTGCCCTGTGCTTTAAAAGCATTCCACATCTCCTTCACATTGACACTTTCCACCACTTCCGTAGTATCCTCCAAATAGTCTGCCGCAATAGGTTCGGCTTCCGTTCTCGACATGCGTTGGCTGATACTTTTACCCGCGAGCCTTCGAATTACTTCGTAAGCCTCCTCACTATTCCTTATTTTATCGAGCGATAGACGCAACTTATAGTACGGACGATTCTCCATCCACACAGGGTTGCAATCATTCATCACCCTCACCACATTCGTATCCTCGCGCCAAGTCAACTGATCTTTTAAGTACTTCAATTTCCTTATTTTCTTGAACAACACACTCTGTTGTTCTATCTGATTAATGTAGTCGATGATCTGGTGCTCTATCTCCAGAAGGTTATGATCAGCTTCTGTAAAATCATTTCTCACGTTCATGCAAGTGCGTTCCATCTCTGGGTCGGAAGCCATCTTGAAGAACACCACTTCATGTTCCATCATCCGTTCACACTCACGAATCATCTCTTTGATACCTTTGCGCTTCTCATCGAGATTCTTCAGGCGTGATTTCTTTACCACGTAGTTGGGTTCTTGCTTATAAGCCACATCCACATTGCGCTTCAAGTCAACCACATTTTTCAGCGTACGGAGACCAATCTTCCGTAGTATCTTGCGCACATTTCCTTGGTACTGAAAACGTCGGCGTTCATTAGTCTCATCCAAAAAGTAGTGTATGTTTTCTCTAATCGATTCGGCATACTCCCTCACGCTTGCAATGCTGATTTCCTCGTTCATATCGAGCACATCCTCGAAGAACTGCAGATAGACGTCCTCCATTTCTATGAAGTCGCCACTCTCATGCACCACCCCATGATCTATCAAATACTGTATGCGTTCACGTTGATAGTCGACAATTTCCAAAGCGAAGTCCGTACGATAAGCCAACGTCTTTCGCTTTTCAAACATATCGCGAAACAGTTTCCTCTCACGATTAAGTATCGTCACCAATTCCTCAATCGACCTAAAGCTCGACAATGTGTCCATGATATATTACATTACTAAAGTTTTCCACCCTCATTTTAAAGGGTGGGAAATACAATAAGTCAAGAAAAATTTGCAACTTAGAAGTGCTAACAAACTGAGTTTTAAATAAAAATCAAGCTTATTGTTATGGATGCTAAATTCGGCAATTTTTCTGAGATGGCCAACCCTTTAAGTGTCAAATCTCGTGTTAGTGGCGATTTGACTACGCTTTATGCACGTTTCTTTCGCTTGGACACTTGCTCTCACGTATGGGCATAAGAACACGCCCCTGCCTATCTGTATGGCCGTAATACCCTGCAAGGGTACTCGCTGTTCGCGTCCCTTACTTCGTATCACAAATCCGTTGTTGTCTCTATTGAGAGAAGTGCCAAAGGTATTGAGTATTAATTCCATGTTTGCTATGTATTAGATGAAGTATATACAATAACGCGTTGGCGGAATTTGTTAATGGGTTGACAAGTTAACAGGTGAACAGGTAAGTTTGTCGAGTCCAATCATTTTCGTTTTTAACGAAACAAGTAGTCTAAGACCTATTTACTTGTCAACTTGTCAACTTGTTAACTTGTCAACTTGTTTACCCGTTAACCAAGAATTCCGCCAACGGGTATACAATAGGCACTACTGCAAGTTCTATCAGCGATTATTTGACCTATCTGCTTAAGCACGGAACATCTACTCCTCTGCTCTCACAAGCACATAGTAAGGAGCATTCTGGCGTCCCTTCTTCTCGATACGTCCCTGATCGATGAGACGCGAGAGCACTCTGGAAGCTATGGTGCGGCCGTAGCCCGTGATGGATTGGAAGGTACGACGGTCCATTACTTCATCGGGATTCGCCGTAAGGAAACGCTTGATGCGTGCCATCACCTCCTCGTCGGTGAGTTTGGGCAAAGTGTTCACCAGCTTGTCGGCTCGGCGGAATGACACCTTGCTAAAGCCCTTTTTGAGCGATGCCTTGGGCTGAAACTTAATATTGTCTATGCACAGATGGCGGGCTATCTGCGTGTCTGAGGCATCGGTAATCGGTCGGTTACTCGATAGCGAGGGTGAAAAACTGCCCAGTTCGGGCACTTCCACACGCACCCCATCAGCCAACTCCTGTCTCAAGATCTGCGCCATCGCACTCATCACGGCTTTCACGTCGCCCTCGGTTACGGTGCAACGATTTTGAATCATCTGGCAGAGTTGGTCGGACGTGATACGGGCTGAATGTGCCAATACGGGGAAATAACCGGGTCGGGGCTCTCCCTCTGCATGAGGGATCTCTTGTAGTTTAAAGGTAATTGTCGACATTTGTATACTATGTTTGGTTCGTTTTAAGGATTCGTTTTGGATGTCTGCAGACATGTATCTTGCCATTTTCAGAAGAGCGTCTTGCCGTCTGCAGAAGAGCACAGGGCAGACGCATCAAAATGCGTTCGTCTGTAAAAGCCTAGTCAAGTAGTCC
>ERZ808270.316-NODE-316-length-29626-cov-10.458963_pt1 | contig 29626 bp, 23 predicted proteins | sample MGYA00521082_ERZ808270 | MGnify/ENA primary metagenome ERZ808270 (study PRJEB31516, sample SAMN03275594) | gut metagenome | biome: mammalia-associated habitat; material: feces | host: Papio cynocephalus | place: Kenya | collected 2012-07-27 ... | reverse complement strand
CCATCACGCCTCTCCTGTATCAGAGCGGCTATGTCACCATCAAGGATTACGACCCGGACATTGAACTCTATACCCTTGACATCCCGAACAAGGAGATTCGTGTGGGGCTTTTCGAGAACCTCCTCCCTAACTATGTGGATGGCATCTATGCCGAGCGTGGTGGAGTGGCGATAGCCCGTATGTCGGGGCTCATCCGTCGCAAGGACATGGATGGAGCGTTGCATCTCTTGCAGGATTACCTCGGCACGGTGCCATATTGCAACGTGACCAACTACGAGGGGCATTACCAGCAGATGCTCTATATCATCTTCACTCTTCTCACGGCCTTTGTGGTGGATGTGGAGGTGCATACGCCAAAGGGCAGGGTGGATATGGTGTTGCAGACCCAGACCGACCTCTACCTCATCGAGCTGAAGCTGAACAAGAGTGCTCAGGCGGCTATGAACCAAATCAACCTCCGACAATATCACAAGCGTTTTTCCCTCTTAGGCTTGCCGATAACCAAGGTGGGCATCAACTTCGATTCCACGAAGGGAAATATCGAGGATTGGAAGATTGAGGAATAGTGTTTTATCTGAATTTAGAACAAAGTAAATGTTCTAAATGCTGAGATAATTGTTCTTTTTCATATTAGTCAGCGCGTTGTTTCGTGTGTATATTGTCACCGTAACACCCCCAAAAAGCTGGATTCCAAGCGAGGAATCCAGCCCTTAGCATTGTTTTAAATATAAGTGTTGACGGACAGCAATAAACAAAGCGCAGAAACGATACTTATATTTTAGTTCGCTCCTATATTATATCCCAGACGGTCAGGGCGCGTCCCGTCAATAAACGTATAGTAGTTGCCAGTGGGGGTTTCAGTGAATGTGATTTCCGTATAAGTGAAATCGGGATGAAGCATGTGCAATGTGTCAAGCACGCGAGTTGGCACGGTCACGCCTTTTGGCAAGGCATATCTCGTTTCCTTCCATCTCGGGTCTATGTTGTTTGAGTCGAACAACACTGATTTCACCACTCCATCGTGCATGATGAGATAGTTGTCACGGCCACCATCGTTCACATATCCGAGCACTGTGGCACCTTTGTAGCGCTCTGAAATCCAGTCTATGTCAGCAGGAAGCGGACGCACGTACGCGGTATTGTTCAACTCATATCCGCAAGACTTGAGCACGGTACCTTCGCCGTCGATGACAAGCGTGTGGACACTGGGTACGGACGAATCGTAAAGAAGATAACACAACACATAGTATTTGCCGCTTATGCAAGACTGAGACACTTCACTTATCTCATGAAACTCGTATTTGGCCGTGCCTGTGAGTTCTTTGGAAAAGCTCCATTGCACGTCACTTGGCAAATCGTTGATGTCTGAAAGTGTCTTCACCGTGCGGTTCCACACGTTATCAGCATAAGCCACAAACGATTCATTACCAGCCTTGTCCTTGGAATAGACCATAGTTTCCTGTTGTCCCGTGTGGTGGTAGAAGTCAGAACCAGAATAAACGTGTTCTATGGTGTTGTCTCCGCAGCGGCTGTTGAAATCGTTGGCTATCGCCTCTGGCAGTTCGTTTTCTTTTACAGTTGGTACATCATTCCCCGAATTGCATGAAAACAGCGTGAGCGCCGCTATCGCGAGCAATCCACATGCGAACGAATTTCCGTGTTTTGTCATACATTTTTTATTGTTTTTGTTCATAAATTTTCATGCAAAGATACTACATTATGCTTGTATTAAAGACTTAGTTGACGAAAATCTCGCTTATGTGGAATAAAAAGCGTAACTTTGCCAACTGATTTTACACATACGCTTATCATCAATTATGCCATTTCCCATACATATAGATATTTTATCGCTCATCATCAAAGGCATCATCATTGGCATAGCCGCCTCAGCGCCAATGGGCCCCGTGGGAATACTTTGCGTGCAACGCACCCAGAAGAAGGGTAGATGGTACGGCTTTGCCACAGGCATCGGGGCATCGGCAAGCGACTTGATCTACGCCTTGATATCCGGAGCCGGCATGTCGTTTGTTGTCGATTTTATCAACAACCCCGTCTATAAGTTTTATCTGCAACTCGCCGGCGGCCTGATGTTGCTTGCCTTCGGTTTAATCAGCTTCTTCAGCAACCCACTGAAAAACGCGCACAGCAGCGGACAGAGGGAGAAAGGCACGCTGATTCACAACATGGTGACGGCATTTTTCATCACCTTGTCCAACCCGTTGATTATCTTGCTCTTCATCGCCCTCTTCGCACAGTTCAACTTCATCATACCCAACCAGCCCATCCTAATGGTCGTGGGCTACGCCTCCATGATAGGCGGGGCACTGCTATGGTGGTACGGGCTGACATGGCTGGTAGACAAGATACGGGCGAAGTTTGACCAGACTGGCGTGATAATAATAAACCGTGTCATTGGCAGCTGCGTAATCTTCTTCTCACTCGTCAGTCTCATCGGCACACTGTTCAACATATACCTTTTCCCAAAATTGCCATTGCAGCAGTGACGGGCAATGGGCACAAGCCCCACCTAACAATAACCATTATTATGTTTATCGCAAAAGAGATAAGAAAAAAATCCATAGCCGAATATCTGCTCTACATGTGGCAGATAGAAGATCTCATCCGTGCCTACGGATGCTCGCTCCCACGCATCAAACGAGATTATATAAGCAAGTTCTCCAACCTCAGCGAGGAGCAAAAAGAAGACGAGACCGACTGGTTCGGCAACCTCATACGCATGATGAACGAGGAGGGTAAGCGCGAAAAAGGGCACCTGAGCATCAACGCCATCATCATACAAGACCTCGCAGACCTCCACGAGCAGCTGATAGAATCGAATCGCTTTCCTTTCTACAACGCAGAGTACTACAAGGTGTTGCCGTTCATCGTCGAGCTCAGGCGCAAGGGCAACGAGCAGGTGGGCGAGATTGAGACGTGCTTCAACGCCCTTTATGGCAAGATGCTCTTGCAGATGAAGCACAAGGACATTTCCCCCGACACGGAGCACGCCCTGGACGAGATAACCACGTTCGTGGGGATGCTTAGCGATTATTACATCAAAAACCGGGACGAGGGTCTCGACTTTGGTGACAACGATTAATATAATAAGCAAAATGAACATTCTTGTTACTGGCGCCAACGGTCAACTGGGCAACGAGGTGCAGATTGTGAGCAAGCAATCGGCAAAAGACAAGTATTTCTTCACCGACGTATGTGAAGGTTACGAGAAGCTCGACATCACAGACATAGACAAGGCGCGCGCCTTTGTCAAGGCACACGACATAAAATGCATCATCAATTGTGCGGCATGGACCAACGTGGACAAGGCAGAGACTGCCAGCGACATAGTGGAGACGCTCAACGCCATGGCCCCGGAGAACCTCGCCAAGGTGATGAAAGAGGTCAACGGACTGCTCGTGCACATCAGCACCGACTACGTGTTCGGGGGTGACCCGTACAACACGCCATGCCGTGAAGACCAGAAAGGCACGCCGACGGGGGTCTATGGCCTCACGAAACTACACGGAGAGCAAAAGATAGAGGCCACGGGATGCGAACACGTCATCATACGCACGGCTTGGTTATACTCTGAGTTTGGCCACAACTTCGTGAAGACCATGCTCAACCTCACCGCCACGAAGCCTAAGCTGAAAGTGGTGTTCGATCAGACCGGAACGCCGACCTATGCCGGCGACCTCGCCGATGTAATTTTCGACATCGTGGAGAACCGCAAGTTCGAAGGCAACACGGGTATCTACCATTTCAGCAACGAGGGAGTGTGCAGCTGGTACGACTTCACCAAGATGATAGCCCTGCTCGCCGGCCACACCGAGTGCGACATTGAGCCATGCCATAGCGACGAGTATCCTTCGCCCGTCAAACGCCCAGCCTATTCCGTGCTCGACAAGACAAGAATCAAGGAGACTTTTGGCTTGAAAATTCCATATTGGCTCGACAGTCTCAAGAAATGCATGAACAATATCAACAATGAATAAGCAAATAGAACGTAGGCGCACTTTCGCCATCATCTCTCACCCTGATGCCGGTAAGACCACGCTGACGGAAAAGTTTCTTCTCTTCGGCGGACAGATACAGGTCGCCGGTGCCGTGAAGAGCAACAAGATTCGCAAGACAGCCACCAGCGACTGGATGGACATAGAGAAGCAACGTGGTATCTCAGTGTCAACCTCGGTCATGGAGTTCGACTATCTTCCCGAGGGCCAGACTGGTGAGCCTTACAAGGTGAACATCCTCGACACCCCTGGCCACCAAGACTTTGCCGAGGACACCTACCGCACGCTCACCGCCGTCGACTCTGCCATCATCGTGGTCGACTCAGCAAAAGGCGTGGAGGCGCAGACCAGAAAGCTCATGGAGGTGTGCCGCATGCGCAACACGCCAGTCATCATATTCATCAACAAGATGGATCGAGAGGGACGTGACCCATTCGACTTGCTCGACGAGCTTGAGCAAGAGCTCAACATACACGTGCGCCCACTCTCGTGGCCAATAGGTCAAGGCATGAAGTTCAAAGGTGTATACAACATCTACGAGCACAACCTCAACCTCTTCACCCCCGACAAGCAGCGCAAGACGCAAAAGGTGGAGGTGGACGTGCAATCGGAAGACCTGGAGAAGCATGTCGGCGACGACTTCGCGCAGCACCTTCGCGACGACCTTGAACTGGTGGACGGCGTATACCCTGAGTTTAATGTTGACGACTATCGCAAGGCAGAAGTCGCACCGGTGTTCTTCGGCTCAGCGCTCAACAACTTCGGCGTGCAGGAGCTTCTCGACTGTTTTGTGCAAATAGCCCCCTACCCACAACCCACAAAGGCCGAAGAGCGAATGGTAAATCCCGACGAGCCTAAGTTCACGGGATTCATTTTCAAGATAACCGCCAACATCGACCCCAACCACCGCTCGTGCATCGCTTTCTGCAAGATTTGCTCAGGCAAGTTCCTCAGAAACCAGCCATACTATCACGTCAGACTCGACAAGACCGTGCGCTTCTCCTCACCCACGCAGTTCATGGCTCAGCGCAAGAGCACCGTGGACGAGGCTTGGCCAGGCGATATCGTGGGCCTGCCCGACAATGGCATCTTCAAGATTGGCGACACGCTGACGGAGGGAGAGCACCTTCATTTCCGCGGCTTGCCTTCTTTCTCGCCAGAGCTATTCAAGTATATCGAGAATGATGACCCGATGAAGTCGAAACAGTTCCAGAAGGGCGTCGAGCAACTCATGAACGAGGGCGTGGCGCAGATGTTCGTCAACCAGTTCAACAACCGCCGCATCATAGGCACGGTAGGACAGCTGCAGTTTGAGGTCATTCAGTATCGCCTTGAGCACGAATACAACGCCAAGTGCCGTTGGGAACCGGTACACCTGTACAAGGCTTGCTGGATAGAGAGCGACGACGCGCAAGAGCTCGACAACTTCAAGAAGCGCAAATACCAATACATGGCAAAGGACATTGAGGGCAGAGACGTGTTCCTCGCCGACTCAAGCTACGTGCTGAGCATGGCGGAGCAAGACTTCAAGCACATCAAGTTCCACTTCACGAGCGAGTTCTAATACCCACAAAGCTTTTGAATTTGAGCTTTCTGTCATTCCGTGACAGAAAGCCGTTAAAAAAATGAGCCACACGTCAACCCTGTGGTTGCCGTGTGGCTCATTTTCTACAATTGGTTTTACCATTCCCTTATCGGCTGACTTGCCAATCACTGTGGGTAAACCATGTTTTCAGGTTTCAAGTGCTCAAGCACCTCCGTCAGGAACTTCCTTGCTTCCCATTTTGCCATTGGCAGGTCGTGAAGCAGGTAATTGCCGCAATCGCGCGGAACGGCCCCTGGCACATCGCCCTCATAATCGGCCACAAACTTAAACGTGCGACGCATGAGGTCGGCAATATCTTGAGGTTCCAAGTCGCCACGGAGTAATAGGTAATTACCAGTGAGACAACCCATTGGCCCCCAATATATCACTCTGTCTTTCCATTCCTCATCGTTTCTAAGGAATGTGGCCGCAAGATGCTCAATGGTGTGGAGCGCACCGGGATGAAGCACTGGCTCACGGTTTGGCTCCTTCATGCGAATGTCAAACGTGGTGACTGTCTCACCTCCTACCTCATCCTTGCGTGATACATAAATGCCCCGAAGGAGCTTTTCATGATTGATTGTAAACGAAGGTATCTTGTTCATTGATAATGATTTAATCTATGCTAATAACCTAATCTATCGACTCTATAAACGAGCGCGTAACCTCGAAACTGTCATCGGCCACACGATTCCAAAAGTCAAAATACTGCGAAGCCTTGGTATCCTTCAGTGGCACGTCGCTGATGACGCGAAACGATATGAATGGTGTCTTGTATATGAAACAAGCCTGGGCTATTGAGCAGCTCTCCATGTCCACGGCAGTGGCATCTGGGAACTTGGAGATAATCTCTTGCATCTTCTGCCTCGAGTCCACGAACCAGTCGCCACTAACCGTCAGGCCTTTCACTATCTTGCTGCCTTCTGGCATCTTCACCGTCAATGCCTTTTCCACGAGATCAGCATCCGCCTTGAAACTTGGCGGCATGCCTATTACCTGCCCATAACTGGCGTTGTCGCCACAATACACGTCATGGTAGGCACATTCCGATGCCACCACCACGTCGAGGGGATTCAACGAAGTGTCTGCGCCTCCGGCGCATCCTGTGGAGATGATGAGGTCAGGATGGTAGTTGTCGATCATCTCAACGGCACCAATGGCCGAGTTCACCTTGCCTATGCCACATTGTTGCAACACCACCTCATGATTGCCAATCTTGCCAATGACAAAATCCTTATGGTTGTGACGTTCGGTAGTGGCATCGTCAAGCAACGAACGGAGCTGTGCCAGCTCCTTTTCCATCGCAACTATAACTCCTAACTTTTTCAAAACAATAACTCCTATTTTTCATGCAAAGTTATGAAAAAATCACTACCTTTGCCACATAATTGATAGAAAACTTATGAAAACATTAAAGAAATGCCTGCCCGACTTTTTGGCAGTGATTCTTTTTATCGCATTGGCGGTGGCCTATTTTGCCCCTGCCGACTTTGAGGGGCGCATCCTCTTCCAACACGATTCGGCCGCCGGCATTGGCGCGAGTCGCGAGGCTCAGCAATATCATGAGCAAACTGGCAAGACCACGAGATGGACCAACTCGCTATTCAGTGGCATGCCCACTTACCAAACCGCTCCTTCATACTCGAGCAACACCATCATAAACCAGGCCATCAACCTCTACCACCTGTGGTTGCCCGATTACGTGTGGTATCTCTTCGCCTATCTCTTAGGCTTTTACATTCTTCTGCGCGCCTTCGACTTCAAGCAATACCTTGCGGCATTGGGTTCGATAGTATGGGCATTCTCCAGCTATTTCCTCATCATCATCGCCGCAGGACATTTCTGGAAGGTCATGGCGCTTGCCTATCTTCCGCCGATGATTGGCGGCATGGTTCTCGCCTATCGTGGCAAATACCTATGGGGCTTCGCTGTCACGGCAATATTCACTGCGTTTGAGATCAAGGCCAACCATGTGCAAATGACATACTATTATCTCTTTGTCATATTGTTCATGGTCATCGCTTGGCTCGTCGCTGCCATTCGCCAGCATTGGCTTCGACGTTTCTGGAAGGCATCAGGGGGCGTCATGGCCGCCGCGCTCATAGGCTTGTGCATCAACCTGCCCAACCTCTACCACACTTGGCAATACCAAAAGGAGAGCATGCGCGGAAAGAGCGAGCTCGTGAAGAAGGACTCCGCCCAGCAGACATCGAGTGGGCTTGACCGCGACTACATCACGCAGTGGAGCTATGGTATCGACGAGACGTGGACTCTGCTCGTGCCTAACGTAAAGGGCGGCGCGAGCGTGCCCATGGCGGCCAACGAGAAAGCAATGGAGAAAGCCGATCCGCAACTCATGCAGGCTTATCAGCAGATCGGCCAGTATTGGGGCGACCAGCCTGGCACGAGCGGGCCGGTATATGTGGGCGCGTTCGTGCTCATGCTCTTCTTCCTCGGCTTGTTCATCGTGAAAGGGCCAATGAAGTGGGCATTGCTCGCAGCCACCGTGTTGTCAATTCTCCTTTCATGGGGGCACAATTTCATGGGTTTCACCAACTTCTTCATAGATTACATTCCGTTGTACGCCAAGTTCCGCACTGTGGCTTCAATACTTGTCATAGCAGAGTTCACCATTCCTCTTCTCGCCATGCTGGCGCTCAAGAAGATTATCGACGAGCCCGACACCTTGACAAACAACAAGAAATGGCTGTGGACATCCTTTGGACTTACCGGCGGCTTGGCATTTCTCTTTTGGGTCGCACCAACACTGTTCTTCCCCAACTACATCTCCACGGCCGAGACCCAGCAGTTTGGCCAGATAGCCCAGCAAGGTCAGGAAGCGGCTCAGTTTGTCAACGCGCTCGAGGCAAACCTCACTTCGGTGCGAGAATACATCTTCTCGTCCGACGCCCTCCGATCATTCATAATCGTCGCCATTGGCACGGCCTTGCTCCTTCTGTTCTACAAGAAGAAGCTCAACGCTCGCTTCACCGTAGGTTGCATAGCCTTGCTGTGTCTCGTGGACATGTGGCAAGTGGACAAGCGCTATCTCAACGATGGCATGTTCGTGGAGAAGAGCGTACGCGACACTCCACAGCAGATGACAGAGACAGACAAAATCATCTTGCGCGACAAGGGTCTCGACTACCGTGTTCTCAACCTCGCGTCCAACACGTTCAACGAGAACGAGACTTCATATTACCACAAGAGCATCGGCGGATACCATGCCGCCAAGTTGCGTCGCTACCAGGAGATGATCGACGCTTACATCGCCCCTGAGATGCAACACATGATGCCAGCAATAGCCAAGGCAGGGGGTGACATGACCAAAGTCAACGGCGACTCCATCTTCCCTGTGCTCAACATGCTAAATGCCAAATACTTCATCTTGCCACTGCAAAACAACCGTACCGTACCATTGCAGAACCCCTACGTCAGCGGCAACGCGTGGTTCGTGGACAAACTTTACTATGTCGGCAATGCCAACGAGGAGATTGCACAAGTGGGCAAAATCAATCTGAAGCGTGAGGCCGTAGCCGACAGCAAGTTTGAGAGCGTGCTCGGCAAGGCTATAATGCAAGATGGCAAGTCTATGGTGATGCTGAAGAGTTATGAGCCAAATCACCTCACCTATGAGACAACCTCTACAAATGGTGGTGTGCTCGTGTTCTCCGAAATCTATTACCCTGGCTGGACGGCTACCGTGGATGGCAAGCCTGTGGAGCTTGGACGCGTCAACTATATCCTCCGCGCCTTGCAGGTGAAGCCTGGCAAGCATGAGGTAGTGCTCGACTTCCATCCATCTTCCATCCGCACTACGGAGACCATCGCGTACGTGGCTTACGCTCTCCTTGCGTTACTCATCGGCCTCGGTGTTTACACGGAGTGGAGAAAGAAAAAGCAGAACTAAAATGAAACTATCATCATTGAAATGGGCAATGGCAGCAATGCTGTTGCTCATCTTTTTACCTATAAGCACAAAGGCTGCAAGCAACGCCGCAGAGGCAAGGAGCCTATTCAACAAGGCTTGGAAGATGTACACTTCGCCAAATGGCGTGTCGCTCAGCTACTCCGTGAACATCATCGGACTTTACAAGACGGCTGGAACCATTTGGATAAAGGGAAACAAACAACACTATCAAGAAAAACGCTACATCGGGTGGTCTGATGCCACCCACTTCTACAAGGTAGACACAAAGAAGAAGACCGTGGACTTCCACAACCCCAAGTCGCCAAATCGCGACAAGTACCTGTCAAAGTTCACCTTCTCGCCAAACGACTACAACTACTCCTTGACCAACGAGAAGGAAGGCAATGTGATTCACCTCGACGCCAAGGACGACGTGAAGAGCAGCGTCAAGCACGCAAAACTTGTGCTCGACCGCCATACCAACTACCCCACGGCCATGAAAATAAAAGTGGCTTTCTTCTGGACTACGGTGAAGATAAGCAACTTCCGCCCAGGTATCACCAACGACAAAATCTTCGTCTACCCCAAAGCAAAATTCAAGGGCTACACCTTCAACAATCACTGGCCCGACTGACTCTCGCGCTGCCTCACGGCCTCGAACAGCAGTATCGCCGCCGACACAGACACGTTGAGCGAATCGAGCCGCCCTTTCATGGGTATGCGTATGTGTGCGTCGGCAGCATTGCGCCACACGTTGGTTAATCCTGTCGACTCCGTGCCCATCACGATGGCCGTGCCGCGGCTCATGTCGGTGTCGTAGTATAGGCGCGAGTCTTGAAGCTGCGCCGTAAGTATCTGTATGCCGCGCTCCTTGAGAAAGGCTATGCACTCCTCCGAGGCGCACGCCACCGTTGGCACGGTAAACACCGCACCGATGCTCGAGCGTATGAGGTTTGGGTTGAAGAGGTCGGTCAAGGGATCGCACACGATGACGGCATCGGCTGCCGCCGCGTCTGCCGAGCGCAGCACCGCACCGAGATTGCCAGGCTTCTCCACGCGCTCCAGCACCACCACAAGTGGGTCTTTGGGCAGACGCAGGTCGGCAAGGCCAAGCTGCTTGACGCGCATCTCCGCCACGACACCTTCCGTGCCTTCCCTATAAGCCATGCGACCATAGACCTTCGCCGACACCTCTTGCCCCATGCCGTCTCGTGCCAAGGCGAGAATCTCCGCCGAGCCTTCATAGGCACGGAGTATCTCCGGACAATAAAACATAGTCTCCACCTCATAACCTGAGTGAAGGCAATGGAGCAGTTCACGGGCACCCTCCACCACGAAAAGCCCCTCCTGACGCCTGAATGCCGACTTCTGCTGCAACTGGATCAGCCGCTTAACCCTTGGGTTCTGCGCGCTTGTGATGATTTCTCTTTCCATATCTCACAAAATTAGCAAATTATCTAATATTGACCAAAAAATCACTTAACTTTGTAGCAATGGAATGGATTAATAAAACATTGACGACATGGAATTCAGAACCATAGTAGACATTCCCGAAAGCCATTGGAAGATAGAGCCGTGCGAGCGCATGCTGTTCATAGGCTCATGCTTTGCCGACAACATAGGCAGGCGGTTCGCCGAGGAGAAGTTTCGCGCCGTCGTCAACCCCTACGGCGTGATGTACAACCCAGCGAGCATACTCCACACCGTGCAACGCTTAATGCAAGACGATGCCATGCCTTTCTCACACGACGAGCAAGGCACTGCCGTGATGACCCTCGGCACCAACCACGTGTACATACTCAAGGAGACGGGCGAGATAGTGGACAACTGCCAGAAACGACCGCAACGCCTTTTCCAGGAGCGCGAGTTGTCCATCACCGAGTGCGCCACCTACCTCGACAAAGCTATCGCGCTCATTGAGCAAAGTTTCCCAAAGACAAGATTCATACTTACCGTCTCGCCTATACGCTATCGCAAGTACGGCTACCATGAGTCGCAATTGTCGAAGGCCACCCTCCTGCTTGCCATAGACTCGTTGGTGAAAGCCCAAGAGAAGACACAAGATAATCAGCGCATAAACTATTTTCCCTCTTTCGAGATTCTCAACGACGAGCTTCGCGACTATCGCTTCTACAAGCCCGACATGCTGCATCCGTCTGACCAAGCCGTGGACTATATCTTCGAGCGTATAGCCGCCGCTTACTTCTCTGATGCCACGACAACGTTTCTCAAAGAGTGGAAACCCATACGCGAGGCCCTCAACCATCGACCGCTTCACCCGGAAAGCGAAGAGTACAAAATATTCAAGCGACAGACCGAAGACAGGCTCAAACAGCTTGAGGATAAATACATAGGGCTGAAGCAACGCTCAACATGAAGTGCTGTCAAGGCTTCATGCGCTCATTCACGACAATATGCAACGTTGAAATGTAAAATATTATCGCCAAAATTTAACATTTAAAAACAGGTGCATCCAGAGCGTAAAAGCCGCCCAAGGCTACCTCTTGGCAACGTTGGAAGTAAGTTTTCAGCCATATTTTTTCGCCATAGTAGCCAAATGTCGTCGGCTTTACGGCGTAAGGCCGATGCGATTCAAGCGTAAAGCCGTTACCTTTACGCCGTAAAGCCGACGCGATCACGGCGTAAAGCCGACACTATTTGTTAGTTTCGGCAATGTCTGAGGAACATTAAAACTACAAACCGCTATTAATCAGCGACTTATTAAAACGAGCCAAGAATCGCGTTTTATCGACCAGGAGACGGCATCGTTGAAAAAAACGATTCTCAAGCGACAACTTGTGAAATATTATTACCCATAAAATTGGTGAGCTTGCAGGAGCCGGTTTTATGCCGGCCCAGCAGAAAATGTTCGACCGATAATATTCGCGCGATTATTTCAATGGTTGGAACGTTCGCCGTGGGTCGGCACAAGACCAGTCCCTGCATTACCATTTGACTTCCATTCTGGTTGTTTAGCGTAATAATTTCGCATACTAAAGGTTTATAAACCATCATTATTGCTTTTTTGATTAATAAAGACAAAGCAGCCATTGCCTTTTCACACTATTTTTCATTTTAAACAAAAATATTGCCTGCCAAAATCGCCAATCATATTACACTTCAACAGAATTTTGTATCAAACAGTTATTTTTTATCATAAAAGCTTTGTTTTTTTTACAGACTATTATTAATTTTGCATTTAATTACAAAGCGGAACATATTTTTTAAATTTTAAATGAGAGATCTATGGTAAAAAGGTTTAGCTCTACTTTGGCAGGCCTGTTCCTATGCGTGGGAGCGAGTTTTGCCCAAGGTAAAATCTCCGGCAAGGTAGTGTCTCAGGAAGACGGTGAGCCTGTAATAGGCGCATCGGTCATAGTTCAGGGGACCAAGATGGGCACAGTGACCGATGTCAACGGAAACTTCACTTTGGACGTGCCTGCGGGCAAGAAGCTCGTAGTTTCCTACATCGGCATGACACCACAGACCGTCACCATGCGTCAGGGCATGACCATCAAGCTCGTGTCTGACAACAAGACCCTCAACGAGGTCGTGGTGACAGGCATGTCAAACGTGGACCGCCGAATGTTCACCGGCGCCACGGCACAGGTCAAGGCTGACGACGCGCTTATCGGCGGCCTTGGCGATATCAGCCGCTCGCTCGAAGGCCGCGTGGCTGGCGTGAGCGTGCAAAACGTGTCGGGAACCTTCGGCACGGCGCCAAAGATTCGCGTGCGTGGCGCCACGTCAATCTATGGCAACTCCAAGCCCCTGTGGGTGGTCGATGGCGTGGTACAGGAGGACATCACCGACATCAGTGCCGATGCCCTCAGCTCCGGCGATGCCGAGACGCTGATCTCTTCCGCAATCTCCGGCCTCAACTCCGACGACATAGAGAGCTTCCAGATTCTGAAAGACGGTTCCGCCACGTCTATATATGGCGCGCGTGCCATGGCCGGCGTCATAGTGGTCACCACGAAGAAGGGCCGCGCCGGGCAAGCCCACATCAACTATACTGGCGAGTTCACCACTCGCATGATTCCCTCATACAGCCAGTTCAACATCCTCAACTCGCAAGAGCAGATGGGCATCTACGAAGAGATGGCCAACAAGGGTTGGCTCAATGTCTCCGACGTGCTCAATGGCAGCGACTATGGCGTCTACGGCGACATGTGGCGCCGAATCAACACCTACGATGCCACCACAGGCCAGTTCGAGCTCGCTAATACCTATGAGGCGAAGAGAGCCTTCCTCCAGACTGCCGAATGGAGAAACACCGACTGGTTCAAGGAGCTTTTCTCCAGGAGCGTCGTGCAGAACCACTCTCTCAGCATGAGCGGCGGCACGAAGAAGTCGAACTACTACGTGTCAATGTCGTTCATGGACGACCCAGGATGGTACAAGGAGTCGCAGATGAAGCGTTACACCGCCAACTTCAACGCCTCGCACCACATCCTCGACAACCTCACCTTCACGCTTCTCGGCTCGGCTTCCTACCGCAAGCAGAAAGCCCCTGGCACGTTGAGCCAGAATGTGGACGCGGTGACAGGACAGGTGAAGCGCGACTTCGACATCAACCCATACTCTTATGCCTTGAACACCTCGCGCACGCTCGACCCCAACACGTATTACCAGGCCAACTACGCGCCGTTCAACATTTTGAACGAGCTGGAGAACAACAATATCAACATGAACGTGGTCAACACCAAGTTCCAGGGCGAGATTGCCTACAACCCCATCTCCGACCTGCGCTTGCACATCGTGGGAGCCGTGCAGTATGACAAGTCGTCGCAGGAAAACAACATCACGGAGAACTCCAACCAGGCGCAGGCTTACCGCGCCATGGCCAACACGACCATCCGCGACAACAACGACTACCTCTATACCGACCCCGACAACGCCTACGCGCTGCCTATCACCGTCTTGCCTCAAGGCGGATTTTACCAGCGCACCGACCTCTCCAAGCTGTCTTGGGACGTGCGCGGCACGGCCGACTATCACCATCGCTTCAAGAGCGGGCACTTCATCGACGTGCTCGGCGGCTTCGACGTGTCAAACGTCGATCGCTCACGCTCTTGGTTCAACGGCGTGGGCATGCAGTTCGCTCGCGGCGAGGTGCCGTTCTGGGTCTACGAGTTCTTCAAGAAGGCTCAAGAGCAGAACACCGATTATTACACGCTTTCCCACACCCACAACCGCACGGCGGCATTCTTCGGCACGGCCACCTATTCATATAAGGAGCGCTATAACCTCACGGGTACATATCGCTACGAGGGTACCAACCGCCTTGGACGCTCACGCTCGGCTCGCTGGCTGCCCACGTGGAACATCTCTGGGAGCTGGAACGCCGACCAGGAGCCTTGGTTCTACGGTGTCTTCGGCAAAGCCCTGACCCACGCCACCATGCGCGCGTCTTACTCGCTGACAGCCGACCCAGGCCCTGCCACATACACCAACTCCACGGTAATCCTAAAGTCGTATAACCCCTACCGCATCTTCTCTTCCGACCGTGAGAGCGGCATACAGATCGACCAGATAGCCAACGCCGACCTCACCTACGAGAAGAAGCACGAGCTCAACTTCGGCATTGACCTTGGCTTCCTCAACAACCGCGTCAACGCCACGTTCGACATCTTCTGGCGCAACAACTACGACCTCATCGGCCCCACGGCCACGCAAGGCGTTGGAGGCGAGGTGGTGCGCTACGCCAACATGGCCTCAATGAAGTCGAAAGGACAGGAGCTGTCTATCCAGACACAGAACTTCAAACTGAAAGACTTCAGCTGGACAACCAACCTCATCTTCTCGCACGTGACGACTGAGGTGACCAAGCTCATGGCACGCGCAACGACGATGGACCTCATCTCGCAAAACGGTTTCGCCATGGTGGGACGACCCTACCGCGGCCTCTACTCCATACCTTACGCCGGTCTCGACGAGCACGGCATACCGCAGCTCTACACGCCAGGGGGCGAGAAGACCTCCACGTCATTAGACTTCCAGAACCGTGACAACAACTCATACCTCATCTACGAGGGTCCGACCGATCCTACCATCACTGGCTCTTTGGGCAATGAGTTCCGCTACAAGAACTGGCGCCTTAACATCTTCGTGACCTACAACTTCGGCAACGTGATTCGCCTCGATCCCGTCTTCCGCGCCAAGTATAGCGACCTGACGGCCATGACAAAGGAGTATCGCAACAGGTTCATGCAGAGCGGCGACGAGAACACCACTTCCATACCAGGCATCCTCGACTATCGCACATACCAGGACAACAAGAAGCTGCGCTATGGCTACAACGCCTACAACTACACCCACGACCGCATAGCCAAGGGCGACTTCATACGCATGAAGGACATCTCGCTCTCCTACGACTTCCCGAAGGCATGGTTCGCCAGCACGCCCATCAGCGACATATCGCTCAAGCTGCAGGCCACGAACCTCTTCCTAATCTACGCCGACAAGAAGCTGCAAGGCCAAGACCCAGAGTTCATCAACGCCGGTGGCGTGGCCGCGCCAGTGCCAAGACAGTACACCGTGACTCTCAAGGTCGGAATGTAAGACCAGAAACGAGAATACCACATATTCGGCAAAAGGAAGAAACACAAAAAAGTATAAGAACATTCTTATGAAAAAGACATATAACAAATACATAGCTTTCACGCTTCTCGCCGCAAGCCTTGGCTTGTCGTCGTGCGACAGTTTCCTCGACGAGCTGCCCGACAACCGCATGGAGCTGAAGAATGAGCAAGACATCACAGACCTGCTCGTGTCGGCATATCCGGCACGCCACCCCGCCTACCTGCTGGAACGCTACTCCGACAACAACGACCAGTTCGACGTGACGGGATGGAACGATGCCAACCAATTTGATGAAGAAGCCTACAACTGGAAGGACATCACCGACATCTCGACCGATGAGGCTCCGCAAAGCCTTTGGGAGGATTTCTATCTCAGGGTGGCCACAGCCAATCAGGCGCTTCAGGCCATCGAGAAGCAGGGCAACCCCTCAAGCCTTGACGCCCAGCGTGGCGAGGCTCTGCTTTGTCGCGCCTACAACGAGTTCATGCTGGCCAACGTGTTCTGCAACGCCTACAGCCCCACGACGGCCGACAAGGAGCTCGGAGTGCCCTACCCCACGGAACCTGAGGAGCACGTGGGCACACAATACCAGCGTGGCACGCTGAAGCAACTCTACGACCAGATAAACAGCGACATAGATACCGCCCTGCCTCTTGTGCGCGACGACCAGTACTCGCAGCCGAAGTTCCACTTCACACGCGCTGCCGCCTACGCCTTCGCCGCCAAGTTCAACCTTTACTACGGCAACTACGAGAAGGCCATCAGCTATGCCGACAACGTGCTTGGCGCCAACGCCGCCAACGGCTTGCGCGACTGGGCCTCGTTCTACGCCCTGGCCGTCAACAAGCAAGTAGCTCCCAACGGCTACGTCAGCTCATCAGAGGATGCCAACCTGCTGATTCTCGCCACATATTCAGAATGGGGTGTCTATTACGGAGCTTACAATGCTGGCAACGAGTATGCTCACAGCCAGCTCCTCAGCACAGCGGAGACGCTGCAGTCAAGCGGTCCGTGGGGCAGCAGCTCATCGTTCGGCTACACCGTATGGCACAACAACAGCCTGTCTAAGTATTTCATCAACAAGATTCCTTACAGCTTCGAGTACAAGGACATACAGGCCGGCACCGGCTACGCCCACTCTGAGATACCCACCCTCACCACCGACGGCACACTGCTCGTACGCGCTGAGGCAAAGGCTCTTAACGGTGACTACGCCGGAGCGGTGAGCGACCTCAACCTTGAGCTGAAGGCAATGTCCTCCGGAAAGAAGAGCGTCACCCTCGACGGCATAAACTCTTTCTATGACGGCATAGCCGACTACACTCCAAAGAGCCCTACGCCAAAGAAGGCGTTGCATCCCGTGTTCACCACGCTCAAGGACAATACCCAGAAAAATGTCATCGACGCCATACTGCAGCTCCGCCGCATACTCACCCTCGGCGAGGGCGAACGAATGCAAGACGTGAAACGCTACGGCATCGTGATTTATCGCCGCAAGCTCAACCGCAGCAGCCAGGTGCTCCAGGTGACCGACTCGCTCACGCAAGACGACCCACGCCGCGCCATCCAGATTCCGCAAGACGTGATCACGGCTGGATTGCAGGCGAACCCACGAAACAAGTAAAACCCTTTTCAAGCAAACATTGACATGAAGAAAATATATTTGTTTATTCTCACGGCTGTCGTGGCGTTAGGCTTCGCGTCTTGCTCCAACGACGACCCAGACGGAGCGGAGATTTTCCCCACGACCTCGCCCAACAGGGATAATTTCGACCAGTGGCTGCAAAAGAACTTCACCGCGCCATTCAATGTCGACGTGAAATACAAGATGGAGGACATCTACTCCGACATGACCTACAACCTCGTGCCAGCCGACTCGGCAAAGTCGGCAAAGCTGATGATTCTCGCCAAGTATCTCTGGTTCGATGCCTACTCCGAGGCCATGGGGCCGACGTTCGTCAAGGAGAACGTGCCAAGGGTGATCCACCTCATAGGCTCGCCAGCATACAATAGTGGCGATGGCACGATAGTCCTCGGAACGGCGGAGGGCGGCTACGTCATAACCCTGTACATGGTAAACAACCTATCCGACAAGATCCTGCACGACTACGCCACCATGAACGAGTACTATTTCCACACCATGCACCACGAGTTCACGCATATCCTGAACCAGAAAAAGAACTATAGCGACAGCTATCAGCTCATCACAGAGGACGGATACGTGAGCGGCGACTGGTATCAAATGACAGACCATGAAGCCCACACGGCGGGATTCGTCACCCCATACGCCATGAGCGAGCCCGTAGAGGACTTCGCCGAGATGATGTCGATTTATGTCACCGACTCGCCTGAGCAGTGGGATGCCATCATCAAGGACGCAGGAGACGAAGGCGGCGCGCTCATCAACAAGAAGCTGACCATGGTGCGCAGCTACATGAAAGACTCGTGGGGACTTGACATCGACAAGTTGCGCGACATAGTGCAGCGCAGGGCCTCTGAGATAAGCTCACTCGATTTGACAACATTAGAATAAAGACACAAACCATGAAAAAGATTATAAACAGCATACTTATAGGCGCTGCCGTTGTAGGCTTGTCGGCTTGCTCACTGCACGACGATACCGAGCTCTTCGGCGAGCCGGCGGCTGAGCGCTTGGAGAAAAGCGTGGCGGCTGACAAGACTCTGCTTGAGTCAGCCTCAAACGGATGGGAACTGCACCTGTGGACAGGAGAAGAATATAGCGGTGGCGGATACACCTACTTCATGAAGTTCGCCAACGACAAGGTGACCGTCAGCAGCGACATCGCGCCAGCCGACATGAAAACCACGTCGAGCTATGACGTCATTTCCGACCAGGGACCAGTGCTGACAGTGAACACCTTCAACGAGATATTCCACTACCTCGCCGAGCCTTCCATGGACGACGACGATGGCGAGCAGCAAGACTATGAGTTCGTGATCATGCGCACGACCAACGACTCCATCTACCTGCGTGGCAAGAAATGGGGCAACCACATGGTGATGACCCGCGTGGCGGAGTCTACGAGCTGGGAAGACGAGATCAACAAGATGCAGCAAATGGACGACGACTTGATGATGACTTTCGCGCTGACAGAAGGCAACGACACGCTGGGCGACGTTTCGCTGAGCGACGACCGCATACTCACGTTCACCAACAAGCAAGGCGACTACAAGAAGATACCTTACTACGTGTCCACGAAGGGCATTACGCTCGCCAAGCCCCTTGAGGTGAACGGCAAGTCGCTGCAAGAGCTCAACTACAACACCGAGGACATGTCGTTCACCCCTGAGGGAACCACGGCGCAAGGCATGAAGCTGAGCGTAATGGTGCCAGAGAACTACATGAAGTACGGCGAGTTTGCTGGCGACTACAACATGGCTACCTATTGGGGCGCAAGCAAGCTGACCCTGCATCTCGTGCCAGCCGGCGACGGCAAGACATACCTCTTGAAGGGCATGAACGCCAACTTCGACCTCACGCTCACCTACGACAAGTCCACGGGAACACTCAACCTCAACACGCAGCACCTCTTCGACGTGAACGGCAACCAGCTGTGGCTCTGCGGATGGAACGCCTTTGGAGAAGGCTACTACACGTGGTCTACCGATGCCGGAATGGTCATATCCCGTGACCTCAGCAAGCAAGGCACGGTGCTGACATTCGAGCCTAACGATTACGCCGGCCTCACGACAGACTCGTTCATCCTCGTGTTGTTCTCAGGCACGCCAAGCAGCAACACTCGCGTGGGTAGCGCGAAGGGTATGAGCTCTCTCTACATCCAGCCTGGCGACTACCGCTTGGTAGGACCAATTACACTGACCAAAATCAACTAACAAGACATCACGACTATGAAAAACATAAAGACACTGATAATCGCCGTGGCGTGCATGGGCGGCTTGAGCCTGTTCTCGTGCAAGGACAACCCCACAGACGACATGATAGAGAGCAACCGTCAGCTCAAGGTAGTGTCGGTGACAGGCACTACGTTCAAAGCCGCCGGAGGCGAGGACACCCTCACCGTGGACAAGCCCATCACGTCGGCATACGCCAACGTGGACTGGGTCACCGTGAAAACAGACAAGGCCACCAACTCAGTGTTCGTGACCGCCGCAAGCAACAACAGCAAGCAGTCGAGACACACCACGGTGGTGGTGAAGTCGAACCCAACGGACTCTGTCATCGTCGACTTCGACCAGCATGGCTTCGTGTTCTCCACGACGCTGCCGCAGACCCTCCTGCTCTCCGACAAGGCCCAGACACAGACCTACGACATGGATGTGGACGTTCCGCCAACGGTGACCAGCACCGCCGACTGGCTCAAGGCCACGGTGGATGGCGACAAGCTCTCATTGGAGGCCGCGGAGAACGCCACGGGGCATCCTCGCTATGCCACGGTGACCATCACCACGAGCAATGGCACAACCTACACGTCGAGCGTAACCCAGGCAGACTTCAACACCGACATCGCCGGCGAATACTACCTGCTCGATGGCGACAGCCTGGCCGCGGGCATCACCTACGGCACCATGGTCGACTTCAGGGAAAACAAGAGTGGAGCCAAGGAGCTTTACTTCCCACAGCTTGCACTGTCGATGAACGTGACATGGAACGACGCTTCATCAACGCTGACCATAGCCGGCGGCACGCCAATGGGACCTTTCACCTTGGGCAAGGCCACATATTACCTCTTTGCCGACTTGACAACTACGGACGATTACGTCTATTGGAGCAACAGCGTGACATATTCCGCCAAGATTGTATATGACGACAAGAGCAAGACGACCATGGGCGAATTTGAGGATACTGGCACATTAGGCGAGGACACCCAGGTCAACGGTTTGAGCATCGACGCGTTCAAGGCCAACGAGGTAAGCGGCGACAACTACGCCGGCGGCTTGCTATCGTTTGGCAACCCTGTCTTGATAAAAGCCGACGAGGAGTCGGGCGCCAAGTCATTGCGCCGCAGTGCCAAGGCTTTCCGCAAGGCACCACTTAAACTCACGAGGCGCGGATTGATAAAGTAATGACACAAAGCAATCCCATAAAGTAGCATTCAGAAAAACAATCCCTCCATCATTGCCGTCCAGGCCAATGATGGAGGGATTTTCAGTTTCACGCGGATTCAAAAGATCGCAAAGATTACTACGCTTTTCGCTACGCGGCGATTAATAAGCGATGTGCAGCAGGGGCGGGCCCTGTGCCAGTCCGTGACCTGAATAGCCAGATGCATTGGGTGTGAAACGAAAAAATCCTCACTGCTCCGTCATGGGCAATGAGGATTATATATTTGAAAGGAATTCTATCCTAATGTCGTTCAGTAGACTCGCGAATGTTTAGTCCTTGTTGGCGCGCTTTCTCTCCAAGTGGTCGAGTATGATCTTGCGCATACGCATCGACTTCGGCGTAACCTCCACATACTCGTCGCCCTTGATATACTCAAGGCACTCCTCAAGACTCATCACAGTCTTCGGCACGATGTGCGCCTTCTCGTCTGACCCGCTCGCGCGCACGTTGGTGAGCTGCTTGGCCTTGCATACGTTAATCACGAGGTCGTTGTCGTGAACGTGCTCGCCTACCACCTCGCCAGCGTATACTTCCTCGCCTGGGTCGATGAAGAACTTTCCGCGATCCTGCAGCTTGTCGATGGCGTAAGCGTAGGCAGTGCCCGTGTCCATTGACACCATTGAGCCATTGGTACGACGCACAATCTCGCCCTTGTATGGTTGATATTCTTTGTAGCGATGTGCCATGATGGCCTCACCTTGGCTGGCAGTGAGCACGTTGGTGCGAAGACCTATGATACCACGGGATGGAATGTCGAATGTGATGTTCACACGGTCGCCCTCGGTATCCATGCCGGTCAGGTCTCCCTTACGGCGTGTCACCATGTCGACCATCTTCGATGAGTACTCCTGCGGCACGTTGATGTCGAGTTCCTCGACAGGCTCACACTTTTGGCCATCTATCTCCTTATAAATCACCTGTGGCTGGCCGACTTGCAGCTCGTAACCCTCGCGACGCATTGTCTCGATGAGCACAGAGATGTGGAGCACGCCACGTCCCTTCACTATCCAGCGGTCGGTATATCCCTCGACAGCCTCCACGCGCAGGGCGATATTCTTCTCAAGCTCCTTCATCAAGCGGTCGTTGATCTGGCGAGAGGTGCAAAACTTGCCCTCGCGACCGAAGAACGGAGAGTCGTTGATAGTGAAGAGCATCGACATAGTAGGCTCGTCGACGGCGATAGGAGGCAATGGCTCCGGATTCTCAAAGTCGGCTATTGTGTCACCAATCTCAAAGTGCTCAAGGCCGATGACGGCGCAAATGTCACCACTGTCAACAGAGTCCACGCGCTTGTGGGTAATGCCCTCGAAAGTGTGAAGTTCCTTGATCTTGGTCTTCTCCTGTGAGCCGTCGCGATGGCAGATGGTGATGTTCATGCCATCCTTTAATGTGCCACGATGCACGCGCCCAACGGCGATACGACCAGTGTAGTTGCTATAGTCGAGCGAAGTGATAAGCATCTGCGGAGTGCCTTCCAAATGTTTTGGAGCCGGAATAATCTCAACAATCTTGTCGAGCAAATAATCGATATTGTCTGTTGGCTTCTTGTAGTCTGGGCCCATCCAGCCATTCTTGGCAGAGCCATAGACCACAGGGAAGTCGAGCTGATCCTCGCTGGCATTGAGGTCGCACATGAGGTCAAACACCATTTCATAGACCTGCTCAGGACGGCAGTTGGGCTTGTCAACCTTGTTGACGACCACGATAGGTTTCAATCCAATCTTCAATGCCTTCTGGAGCACAAAACGTGTCTGTGGCATTGGACCCTCAAAAGCGTCAACCAACAAGAGGCAACCATCGGCCATGTTGAGCACACGCTCCACCTCACCGCCAAAGTCGGAGTGACCCGGGGTATCGAGAATGTTGATTTTTACTCCTTTCCACTTTATCGAGACGTTTTTAGAAAGAATCGTTATCCCTCGCTCACGCTCCAAATCGTTGGAGTCGAGCACCTCGCCACTGTCATCCTTTCCATCTCGGAAAAGCTTTCCGGCGAGCATCATCTTGTCGACCAATGTGGTTTTACCATGGTCGACGTGCGCAATCACTGCAATGTTACGAATGTCTTGCATCGTTTCTACCTTAAAATAAATGCTATTCTTATTGTATTATGGGTGCAAAATTACAAAAAAAATATATGAAAGCATTGCTAAGTGCCGAATTTTTAGTAACTTTGCAACCGCATTTCCGGAGAAGCCGGAGCATTCGAGGCTGTCGGGGTTGTGATTAAGGCCCACAGGCGGCGGAAGGATGTCATTGATGCGCAAAAAATTAATCAATTTCAACAAAATGTATTTAGACAAAGAGAAAAAGGCTGAGATTTTCGGCAAGTATGGCAAGGGCACCACAGACACAGGTTCAGCAGAGGCACAGATCGCGCTTTTCACCTATCGTATCTCTCACCTGACAGAGCACGTCAAGGCAAACCACAAGGACTTCGTGACCACTCGCTCGCTGACTCAGCTCGTCGGTAAGCGCCGTCGCCTGCTCACCTATCTTAAGGAGCGCGACATCAACCGCTACCGCAACATCGTAAAGGCTCTCGGCCTGCGCAAGTAATATCCACCAAGGATATCCATCAAAAAAGAAGGTTTTCCAAAACCAAATAAGCCTCGCTATCAACGTGATAGCGAGGCTTTATTATTTGTAACCATCATTGGTTGCGGACGGCTTATTCACAATTGGCTGAAAAATTTTCGTCCTTTGGCATAATATTGCCAAAGAATGCAGAATGGCTTGCGCTCTGGCACGGGGTTGAGCCGTCGCGACTTAGCTATCTCATGCCTGTCCTTGTCGAAGTCGTGTTTCCACTCGTTGTAAGCGCGCCGCCCACGAATGACAGCCTTGAAATCGCCCCAATTCCGCTTGAGCAAGAGCATCTCGAGAGCGGCAAGCCAATCGAGGAGCAACCTCACCCTCATGACATGGCGCAACTCGTCATCGGGAAGATTCTTGTACAGCATCGTGAGGTTGTTGCGAAAGTTGAGAAAAGTCTTCATCGGGTTTGCCTTTGGCAACGTGCCGCCACCTACGTGAAAAACCTTGCTCTCCGGATAGCACACTACCCTCTTGCCCAGCTGCCTAAGCCTCCAGCACAGGTCTATCTCCTCGCAATGGGCGAAGAACCTGCCATCAAGGCCTCCCACTCTCCAATAATCCTCTGCCCTTATGAAAAGGCACGCGCCCGTTGCCCAAAGCACGTCCATGGCATAGTCGTATTGCCCACTGTCGCGCTCCACGGTGTCGAAGATTCTGCCACGGCAAAACGGATAGCCGTACTTGTCGAGGAATCCACCGCAAGCCCCGGCATACTCGAAGCTGTCCTTGTCGGTCTCCGACAGCAGTTTCGGCTGGCACGCCGCCACGTCCTTATGGGCGTCCATGAATTCCACCAACGGAGTGAGCCAATGGTGAGTGACCTCCACGTCGGAGTTGAGAAGCACGTAATAATCCGCCTCTATTCGAGCCAAGGCCCTGTTGTAGCCTTCGGCAAAGCCATAGTTGCGATCAAGCCGCAACGTGCGCACCATGGGGAAACGCTCGGCGAGCATCTCCAGAGAACCATCTGTAGAGGCGTTGTCGGCCACCCATACCTCCGCGTCGTCCTTGGAGTATTTTACGACATTGGGCAGATACTCCATCAGCATTTTCCTGCCATTCCAGTTAAGAATCACTATCGCAGTCTTCATATCAGTTGTCCTTTCAGCGCGTTCTTGGCATAATTGAACTCTCCCAATTTCACCTTCACTATCTCGTTGTCGAGGCGGTCATTGTCGTCAGAAGGCGGCAGCTCCACGCGTATGTAGTTTCTCGTGAACCCATGCATGGCCTTGCCGTGCGCCGACTTCTCGAAGAGCACCTCAGCCTCCTTGCCTATGTGCCGCGCGTAGAAGTCGAGAGTCTTCTCGTCTGACAGCTTCAGCAACTTGTGCACGCGGTCTTTCTTGTCCTTGTCGTCAACGATGTAGTTGATGCGCAACGCCGCCGTGCCACGACGCTCCGAATAAGGAAACACATGGAGCTGGGTCACAGGCAAGGAGTCGAGGAAAGCGTAGCTGTCCTCAAAACACTCAGGAGTCTCGCCACGACAACCCACCATCACGTCGACACCGATGAAAGCGTCGGGCATCAATTGTTTTATAAGCTCTATCTTGTGCGCGAACAGGTCTCTCGAATAGCGGCGACGCATGAGCCGCAGCACCTCGTCGCTGCCGCTCTGAAGGGGTATGTGGAAATGAGGCATGAACGCGCGGCTCCCGGCGCAATACTCTATCAGCTCGTCGCTAATCAAGTCGGGCTCTATTGAACTGATGCGGAACCTGCTGATGCCTTCCACGCCATCGAGGGCTTTCACCAAGTCGATGAACTTCTCACCAGTGGTCTCGCCAAAGTCACCGATATTGACACCCGTGAGCACTATTTCTTTGCCACCCTCGCACGCGGCCTGCTCAGCCTGGGCCACGAGAGAGGCTATCGACGGGTTGCGCGAGTTGCCGCGCGCGAACGGTATGGTGCAATAAGTGCAATAATAGTTGCATCCATCCTGCACTTTAAGGAAGTAGCGCGTGCGGTTGCCTCGCGAGCAAGAGGGCTGGAAAGTCTTGATGTCTTTTGTCTTCACGTTATGGAAGATATGCCTGTGCCCGTCAACGCCAGAATCCGCAGGGCGCGTCCATGCGTCGTTAAGATATTGTATCAGGTCCGCCTTCTCGTTGGAACCAAGCACGAGGTCCACGCCATCCATCTTGCTCACCTTCTCTGAGTCGAGCTGCGCATAGCACCCCGTAACCACCATGAAGGCACCGGGGTTCTCCCTCACCAAGCGGTGGATTGACTGCCGGCACTTATGGTCTGCCATCTCCGTGACCGAACAGGTGTTGACAAGACATATGTCTGCCTTCTCGCCGTCTTCGGCCTCCACGACACCCATATCGCCAAGGAGCTTGGCGAAAGTGGAAGTCTCGGAGAAATTTAGCTTGCACCCTAATGTATAAAACCTTGCCTTCTTGCCTTGGAAGGCCGATGTATCTATCATGCTATAATCTGATTTTCATGCAAAGGTACGGTTTTATTCAGACTTACACATTATATTATTATAAGAGTTTTGTATCTTATCTGTATAATTGTCTTACTGTTAAGGCACACAGGAGGGCTTGATAAAAGAATAGCGCAAAAACTCGAATGTTTTTCACAAACATATACTATTGATTTTCAATGCGTTGCAAAAAAGTTACTGAAAAGGACAAAAAAAAACGATAAAAAAAGAACAACGTATTGAAAAAATGTCTACCTTTGCACCGTTGTTAATAAACAGATTGTTTTACAGATTTAAAAAGCAAAGAAAATGAAGAAATTAGTTTTAATGTTCGTGGCTATCGCAGCTATCTCTTTCGCATCATGTGGTAACAAGAATCAGAGCGCAGCTCCTGCAGCTGATTCTGACACAACTGCTGTTGCTGATACAGCTGACACAGCTGCTGTTGACACTGCTGCCGCTGACACTGCTGCTGCTCAGTAAGCCAAGCTTCTTCGTTAGCACGAAATTAAAAAATTGAGAGACTCCGCCTTGGGTTTTACCTAAGGCGGTTTTTTTGTGTTCTTTGGGCGCTTAGTCATTCTTTTTTACTAACTTTGCAAAATAGATTCTCACGCGTCAAAGAACAAATGCATTACCTAAGATATTTTTTATTGTTGCTCGCCTTTTGCGTACGCCTTTCCGGAGCATGCGCACAGCAGTTGCAAAACACGGCTTACATGCTATATATCAACCAGTTTAAGGACTTGGCCATAGAGCAAATGCAACGCTACCGCATCCCGGCGAGCATAACCCTGGCCCAGGGACTCTTCGAGAGCCGCGCTGGGCAAAGCCGCCTTGCCACGGTGGGCAACAACCACTTCGGCATAAAATGCCATGGATGGCCGGGGCGTTCCATCAACGCCGACGACGATGCCGTGGGCGAATGTTTCCGCGCCTACGACAACGCCAAGCAAAGCTATGAAGACCACAGCAAGTTTCTGCGCAACAACCAACGCTACGCCATGCTCTTCCAGCTTGGCTCTACCGACTATCGCGGTTGGGCGAGAGGACTGAAGGCGTGTGGCTACGCCACGAACCCACGATATGCCGACAACATAATCAACATAATAGAGCTGTACCACCTTGACCAATATGACCACGCCAAGGAATACGACCACTTCATGGCCGACAAGTACGACGCAAAGGAGCATTCTTATTCCCCAACTGGTTTCCACCCGATAACAAGATGCAACAAGAACTATTACATCGTGGCACGCAAGGGTGACACCTTCCGCAGTCTCGCCAAGGAAACAGGCATTTCCAGGCGAAAGCTCGCAAAATACAACGAGCGCGACAAGAACGACAGGCTCCAGGCTGGAGACATAATATACTTGGAAAAGAAGCAGAAGAAAGCATCTAAGGTATTCAAGAGGAGACCTCACGTCGTGAAGGCCGGCGAGAGCATGTACTCCATCGCGCAAATGTATGGCATAAGGCTGAAGAGCCTTTACAAGATGAACCACATGAGCCCGGACGACTCCATCGTAGCCGGGCAACAACTTAAAGTTAGATAACAATGAAAAAAATTCTTTTCTGCATTGCCTTCGCGTTCACATGCTTGTGTGTCAACGCGCAAGACTTTGACAACTGGTTCGAGGACAAGACCCTCCGCCTGGACTACATCTTCTCGGGCAACGACCACGAGCAGCATATCTCCGTAGATGAGCTTTGCCAATCGCCACGCTGGTATGGCAAGCGTCAGCGCCTGAGCGAATTGCCCATGGAGGGCAATGGACAGATAACAATGCGCGACCACGCCACGGGCGAGGTGATATATCGCAACTCTTTCTCCACCCTCTTCCAAGAGTGGCAGACTTACCCAGAGGCGAAAAAACTCAACAAGAGTTTCGAAAACGTCTTTCTCGTGCCAATGCCAAAACGCCCGGCAGACATCACCCTCGACCTGCGCAACAACCGCAGACAAGTGAGCTCGTCGCTCACGCACGAGATTGACCCCAACGACATACTGATACGCCATATCGGTGAGAGGTCGGTGACACCTTACGTCACCTTGCAAAAGGCCGCCGACACCACACGCTGCATCAGAATAGCCTTTGTGGCAGAAGGCTACACCAAGACCGAGATGCCACGCTTCCTCGAAGACGCGAGACGCGCGACCGGATTTCTGTTTTCTTACGAACCTTTCAAGAGCTCAAAAAACAAGTTCAACATAGTGGCAGTGGAATCGCCGTCAAAGGAAAGCGGTGTCAGCATCCCCGACAAGGGCATTTGGAAGAACACCGCATTGCTTTCCAACTACGACACATTCTATAGCGACCGCTATCTCACCACACTGCACCTTAAAACCCTTCACGACTGGTTGGCGGGCATACCATACGAGCATATCATCGTGCTCGTGAACACCGACCGCTATGGCGGTGGCGGCGTGCTCAACAGCTATGACCTGTGCGCGGCCCACCACCCCACGTTCCGTCCAGTGTTGGTACACGAATTTGGCCACAGCTTCGCCGGGCTCGCCGATGAATACGCCTACGAGCAAGAGCAGATTCTGCTCTATCCACACGACGTGGAGCCATGGGAGAAGAACATAACCACAAAGGTTGACTTCAAAGGCAAATGGGAGAACCTCATAGGCAAAGACCCCAAGGCCGGATTCTACGAGGGAGCCGGCTACAGCACAAAGGGCATATACCGCGCCTATGCCGATTGCCGCATGCGCACCAACGAGAACCCGGAATTTTGCCCTGCCTGCAAGCAGACCATACAGGGCGTGATAGACTTCTACACAAAATGATCTTGTATCTCTCAGACACTGGCAACACGGGCTGGGCAGCCAAGACCATAGCGGAGGCAACTGGCGACAGACTCCTTTTCATTCCCGAACTGGCGCGCTCAAAGCAATACGAGTTCATGCTTGCGGAAGGCGAACGGCTTGGCCTGTGCTTCCCGGTGCATGGCTGGCGGCCACCAATAATCGTGCGAGAGTTTATCAAGCACCTAAACGTCAACGCTAAAGGACATTATGTTTATGCGCTGTGCACGGCTGGAGACAATATTGGCGAGACGATGGACATACTTCGTGACAACCTGAAAGCCAAGGGGTTGCCATTGGACGCCGAGTTCTCGCTTGTCATGCCGGAGTCGTATCTCGGATTGCCTTTCTTCAACGTTGACAGCGCGAAGAAAGAAAAGGCGAAGAAAGAAAAAGCAGCCGCAGAACTGAAAGGATATGTCCAAGACATCATAGACCGCAAGGCGGCAAGTCATCTCGTAGCCGGCCGTTGGCCTCGAATCAACTCACGACTGCTCGGCGGTTTCTTCGAGAAGTACCTCATCACCGACAAGAAATTCAAGGTAGACAGCGACAAATGCATAAGATGCGGAATATGCGCAAGCGTATGCCCCACCA
>ERZ808270.315-NODE-315-length-29697-cov-26.317151_pt1 | contig 29697 bp, 29 predicted proteins | sample MGYA00521082_ERZ808270 | MGnify/ENA primary metagenome ERZ808270 (study PRJEB31516, sample SAMN03275594) | gut metagenome | biome: mammalia-associated habitat; material: feces | host: Papio cynocephalus | place: Kenya | collected 2012-07-27 ... | reverse complement strand
AGAATGCCAAGGAACGCAAGGACTTGGAGGATGAGATCGCTCTCCTTCGTTCAGATCTTTACAGCGGAAGTAAGAGTCGACAGTCTTGCTGAAAGCGATACGCCCTCAGACTTACCTTCAAGGCTTTTCTTAAGGCTGTGAAGTCTGTCCGAACGGACTATGCGAACCTGCTCCCGATGACAATTTGCTTGAATTAGTGAAATTTTTAGTGAAAGAAATTTAAAAATAAATTTGTGAGCTTTGCCAAAAGTCCGCAAATAAAGGCGTTGTGACATTTTTGGACGCTTACGGAACAAAATATAATCAAAGAAAAATAAAATGAGACAAACACATTATTATAAATATCGTAGTTTAGCTAATTTGCGATATTTTTTAGATATACTTATATATAAGAGACTTTATTTAGCCTCTTATTCCGAATTGAATGATCCTATGGAGGGGGCTTTTCGTATTCCAAATGGAGTATATAACGATTCCTGGCTTCGTTTGTTGCGCTCTGAAAAAAATGATATTCATATCTGTTCTTTTTCAAAGGCATATGATAATATGTTAATGTGGTCGCATTATGCCGACTCTCATAAAGGTTGTTGTATTGAGGTTGAGGTAACATCTGAAAAAGGGATAACGGAAGTACCTGTAAGTTATGTTGATCAGATCGGAATAGTAGTTGGGAAAGACTATAAAGAAGAAGCATATCAGATATTGTCAAGAAAATTAAAATGTTGGGATTATGAAAAGGAAGTGAGATTTATGAAGGAAATACCTTCTTTATCACGTCTTTCCAAATATCTCAAGGTTAAGATTGTTCGCATATATTTAGGATGCAAAATACCATCAAAAGATGTTGCATTTTATAAAAATTTAATTCTTTCTATAGATAAAAATATAAAGGTTGAACAAATCAAGAAACTTGATTTATCATATTGAGTGTATATGCAATAAGTGTAAAACACAATAAATGATATAAAATAATATAGATATTATGGCTACACAAAGAAGAAACTTTACCCAAGAGGAGATAGATTCAGCTTGGGAAAAAGCATCAAAGCAACCAAATAATAATCCCGATGTCTTTCGTAAAGATTATGCCGGGGCTTGGATTAGGCGTGAAGATTATGGCAAACGAAATATGCCTTACGGTTGGGAGATTGATCACTTGAAACCTTTAGCTAAGGATGGAACTTATGACATGGAAAATCTGTATCCTGTTCATTGGAGAAACAATGAATCAAAAGGTGATGATTACCCTCGTTGGAAGACAGTAATGAGCTCAGAAGAAAATAAGAATATAGAATTAGAAAAAAAATGGAAAGTAGATGAATAGTATAGGTATTCTTTATACTCTGAGAAATTCTTCAGAACCAAGTAAGATAAATGTTTCTGCGGAGTTGCATGTAAATTATTGGAAAGTGCCTACAGGAAAAGGTAATTACAAAAGATTTCTTGATTTTGGAATTTTTATAAATGAAGTCGCACGAGAAATAAGTTCTGTCAGCTTTTACTTTCCTTTTAAGGTTGAAGCAAATTCATTAAAAGATTTAGGCGAGAGTTTGTCGAAAAGTGAATTACTATGTACGCTGTTTAACAATGACTATGTGATTCGTAATATAAATGGCTCTCCTAGTTACTTTTGCATATCTCCATCATCAAATTCAGATAAAGCGCATCCTTTCTGGTTATATGTATTGGGTGAAAATAACTTCAAGGTTAATGAAGTTAAGCCAAATGGATCTATCGTGAATGTTCAAATCTTATCTACGCCAAAGAAAAATGGTGGCATTCAACCAGCATCAAACGACAGGAAGCCTAAACGAAATTTGTATTTTAGATTTCGTGTTGAAGATATACCTGCTGATAGCATCTTTTATGAAGAGAATATATCCAACGATTTCTTACAGAGTGCTTTCTCGAAGACAGAAATGATAGATTTTCGAATCAACGAGGTAAGAGAAATGAATCCTAAAGCATACGAAGAGATAACTAAAGATAAGTCCTTTTTGCCATTTAGCAAGATTCATTTTTTCTTTGTCGGTTCTTCCGAAGATGAACAAATTGCAGGAAACACAGATTATAAAGATTGTCGATTGTTGAATTATGATAGGTGGCATACTTATGTTGGAGAAGACTATGACAACAAAAGGAAATTAATAGCATATCATTGGTGTTGGAAAGGTGACGACAAAATACAAACACGTGATAAGTATAGCATTTTCATAAAGACGGTATATAAATCTATAAAATGGCGAACAATAGTGAAATATTGTAGTGTCGTTTTTGGATTAAGTCTTGTTGCAGCGATTGCTTGGGATTTGTTGAAATGTGTACCTCAATTGGTTAGCTTGATTATTAGTCGCATTTCGTAAATTTTATGTCTTAACCATCAGATAACTACAAGCGAAGAGCAAAGATTACATTGCTTCTTTACTTCCGAATACTCTTGATGATGGTGGCGTCGCTGTATACGAGCCGTGTCATACTGAATGCGTAGGCAAGCTAAGAAATTCCTGAAAATATAAAATATAGAAAAAACAAATATAAAAATATACGAGCAATGAAAGATTTCAAAGATATTAAAGTGGCAGTAGCCGGTACTGGCTACGTAGGTCTGAGTATAGCAACTTTGCTGTCTCAGCACCATCATGTGAGTGCAGTGGATGTAATCCCAGAGAAGGTGGAGAAACTGAATAAGAGGATTTCTCCTATACAAGATGATTACATCGAGAAGTATCTGGCAGAGAAACCACTGAACCTTACCGCTACCCTCGATGGCAAGGCAGCCTATGCGGATGCTGACTTTGTGGTCATCGCCGCACCAACCAACTACGACCCAGTGAAGAACTACTTCGATACAACTCATGTCGAGGAAGTCATCGACTTGGTATTGGAGGTGAACCCAGATGCTGTGATGGTCATCAAGAGCACCATCCCAGTGGGCTATACCCGCAGTCTGTACTTGAAGTATGCCAAGAAAGGTGTGAAGCAGTTCAACCTCCTCTTCTCCCCGGAGTTTCTTCGTGAGAGCAAGGCACTCTACGACAACCTTTATCCAAGCCGTATCATCGTGGGCTATCCTAAGATTATCGACCGCCCAGAGTTTGTTGAGGAGAACAAAGCTATCAAGGCAGTAACCGATGTGGAGAAGATGAAGGAAGCTGCTAAGACCTTTGCTACCCTTTTGCAGGAGGGAGCCATCAAGGAGAACATCGACACGCTCTTCATGGGCATGAAGGAAGCCGAAGCTGTGAAGCTCTTCGCCAACACCTACTTGGCTTTGCGAGTAAGTTACTTCAACGAGTTGGATACCTATGCAGAGGTGAAGGGACTTGACACCAAGGCAATCATCGAGGGCGTAGGTCTTGACCCACGTATTGGCACTCATTACAACAACCCAAGCTTCGGCTATGGTGGCTATTGCTTGCCAAAGGACACCAAGCAACTCTTGGCAAACTATGCCGATGTGCCAGAAAACTTGATAGAGGCTATCGTTGAGAGCAACCGCACTCGCAAAGACTATATCGCCGATGCCGTCCTTCAGAAAGCAGGCTATTACAACTATGCCGATGACAACAGCTTCGATGCCACCAAGGAGCACAATTGCGTGATAGGAGTCTATCGTCTGACGATGAAGTCAAACAGCGACAACTTCCGTCAGAGTGCCATCCAAGGCATCATGAAGCGTATCAAGGCAAAGGGTGCAGAGGTGATAATTTATGAGCCAACGCTCGAAGACGGCAGCACCTTCTTTGGCAGCAAGGTGGTGAACAACCTCGAAGCATTCAAGGCACAGAGCCATGCGATTATTGCCAACCGCTATGATGCTTGCCTGGATGATGTGAAGGATAAGGTTTATACACGAGATATATTCCGAAGAGACTAATTTTTTAGGATAATTATGTGCCTTATGAATAATTACAACGATACACAAATAATAATCATGGCGGGCGGTATTGGAAGCCGCTTCTGGCCAATGTCAACTCCCGACTACCCAAAGCAGTTCATAGATGTGATGGGTGTGGGACGCTCACTCATCCAACTCACGGTGGATAGATTGAAACCAATTTGCCCCGTGGAGAACATGTGGGTGGTGACCAACGAGAAATATATCAGCATCGTCAAGGAGCAAATTCCAGAGATGCCAGTCGATAACATCCTTGCGGAGCCAGAGGCTCGCAACACAGCACCTTGCATCGCTTATGCTTGTTGGAAGATACAGCAGAAGCATCCGAACGCTAATATTGTGGTGACACCATCCGATGCTTTGGTCATCAACACCACGGAGTATCAGCGAGTGCTCAGCAAGGCATTGAGCTATACTTCCGACAAGGAGGCGATAGTAACCATTGGCATCAAGCCAAGCCGCCCGGAGACAGGCTATGGCTATATTGCCGCTGCCGAGCCAACATCGGTAGATGAAATCTACAAGGTTGAAGCCTTCAAGGAAAAGCCAAACTTGGCGACCGCCAAGCAATACCTTTCCGCTGGCAACTTCTATTGGAATGCCGGTATCTTCGTATGGAACATTGATACCATTAGCAAGGCTATCCGCACCTTCCAGCCAAAGCTTGCAAGCATCATGGACGATATGGCTCCTGCTTTCTATACCGACCAAGAGAAAAAGGTTGTTGGAAAACTTTTCCCAACTTGCGAGAAAATAAGCATCGACTATGCGGTGATGGAGAAGTCGAAGGACATCTATACCTTGCCAGCCGAGTTTGGTTGGAGCGACCTTGGTAGCTGGGGCAGTCTCCGAACCTTACTTACACAAGATGAAAATGGCAATGCTAAGGTGGGTAATGACATCCGTCTCTACGAATGCAAGAACTGTGTGGTTCATGCCGCCGATGAGAGCAAGGTCGTAGTGCAAGGCTTGGATGGCTATATTGTGGCTGAGAAGCATGGACAACTGCTTGTCTGCTCATTAAAGGAGGAACAGAGAATCAAGGGGTTTGGAAAATAGCTTATGACTCAAACATCTGAAAATAACAGGCGAATAGCGAAGAACACTTTGCTTCTTTACTTCCGAATGCTCTTTATGATGGAGGTGGAGTCGTGGCAATGTTCACGTTCACCCAATATAGTAACATTTTAAAATCTATTTGAAATGATTTCATTAAATGAGACTTTATTGAAGACACCGTTTGAAAAGGAATTATGTGATGCGGCTTTTGATAATCTAAAGATTAAAAAAAAGTTGCGTTTCAACAATTTTGCCTATTCCATTCGAGAATTATCCAGGCATATTTTATATCGCTTAGCTCCAGCTGAAGATATAAAGCATTGTACTTGGTATAAACCTAGTGTAAATAAGAATGGCAGCACTATTATTTCACGAGCCGACAGAATCAATTATGCTATCTATGGTGGCTTCGATAACAACGTGTTGGTTGCAATGGGACTTAAGAATGATATAGACCAAGCTCGGAAAACAATGTTGGACTCTATAGATGCTTTGAGTAAATATACACATGTAAACGAAAATACATTTAACGTTTCTGACACGGAAATAGAGACTTTAGTAGATAAGGTCATTGGTTCATTCAATGGTTTCGTGGATGTTATGTCAAACATCCGTAGAAAAGTAATCTCCCATTTGGAAAACGAAATAAACCATGAGATTCTTATTGCTACTCTGTATGATACATATAATGAGATTGATATACTGTCAACTCATTCTTCTATAGAAAATTATTATATAGATGATATAAATATTGACGATATAACATCTCAAGATGTCGTTTTTTCTATTAGCGGCACTGTTGTGGTTAGATTGCAATACGGATCGGATGGAGATCAAAGGCGAGATGATGGATATGTTACCAATATGAGCTTTCCTTTTAAGGCGAACGCTTCTGCTGAAATCAAAACTTCCCTTAAGAAATTCCATTTGGATGACGATATTAATTTTGAATTTGACACAGATGAGTTTTATGAATGATGAACTAATCGTATGGTGTAACATGCGTTGACATATAGTTATCTTTATGGACCTTAAATTGTTTTTATTGATGCTATTTCTATATTTATGAAATATGAGACTAAAGAAAATACAAATACAAAATTTCCGCAAGCTGAAGGATGTGGAAATCAATCTTGGAGATGCAACCTTTTTGATTGGAGCTAACAATGCAGGTAAATCCAGTACATTGGATGTAATTGAATACTTGGTTACAGATAAAAAACTAGATGCTAGCTGCCGTTCAAGATATATTGATGACAATGGCAAAGAACAGACGCGTAACGACGATGTTGTCATCAATGGTTGTTTTGATGATGTAGATGCAGATATAGTCAATCAGCGAGGCTTCAATCCTTTAAGGCTTAATAGCTATATAGATGAGGAAGGAAAACAAAAATATTCTTTCAATTACCGTGTTCGGCTTTCCGCAGATGGTAAAAACCACCGTGAAATTCAAATGCATCAGCAAAAGTTGAAACAACAATATGAAGGTTGTACTAAATGGCAAGATTTTATAGACCATGGGGCTGAAGCTGAACTTTTTTCTGATGTTGCAAACTTAAATAAAACCTTGGTTGCAAAGGATAAAAATGAATTAGGAGAAAAATATCCTTCTCTATTTTCTGTGGAGGAAAACAATGAGTGGTTTGAAAATCCAGGCGGAATACCAGCCAATGTACTTTCGAGACTCCCTCGATTCTTAAAGATAAAGGCAGATGTTCTTTCAGAAGAAATGGATGCATCCAAGTCTAGTACGCTGCATGATTTGTTGGCTTACATGTTTGATGACGTTCGTAAGAAATCAGAGCACTACAAGAAGGCGGCAGAAGAATTGATGGAACTTAGCAAGGAGATGGATCCAACCGATGAGAATGGTGCGTTTGGACAGCTGATGAAAGACTTGAATAAAATAGTTGATGATGTGTTTCCAAAGGCATCCATCAATGTTGATACAGATTTAACCAAGGCTGAATCCCTTAAGCCCATATTTGGTGTTTCTATGAGCAGCAATGTTACAACAGATGTATCGCATCAAGGAACTGGACTTGTTCGTTCTGCTGTTTTTGCCCTTCTTCGTTTCAACAAACAACGTAGGGAGAACATAGGGGATGTAGATGACAGAGGGTTAATCATATGTTTTGAAGAGCCCGAGCTATTCTTGCATCCTAATGCAGCAGAGAATATGCGTAGGGTTATCTATGAATTAGCTGATAGTAAGAGCCAAATCATTGCAACAACTCATTCCCTTATATGATAGACTTGTCTCAGAAACCAAAGCAGGTATTGAATAGCTATACAGTAGGCGAGAATGATTTCGCCCAGATTGCAGCCTTCAATCTGTCTGATGCATTCTTACAGATTCAAGAAGATGACAAGGTTCGTGTTAAGATGATTCAGAAAATAGATGACTATGTGGCACGTGTGTTCTTTGCTCAAAAGGTTATTATAGTAGAAGGGGATACTGAGGACATAGTATTTAAGCATACAATAGATGTTATGCCGGAGGACGTCAAAAAGGTCGTTAGTTCAAAATATCAAATTATCAAGGCAACAGGCAAGGCAACCATGATTTCTTTTATTAAATATCTGAAAGCATTAAGCGTTGATTTCTTTGTTGTTCATGATGAAGATCAAGGTACGGTAGGTGCGGAAGTGATGAATGCCCCTATACTGACAGCATTGGATAATGATGAATCAAAAAGGTTAATGATGCATAATTGTGTGGAAGATGAATTGGGGTATCCTGATCCAAAATCAGATAAACCTTTTAAGGCATATAAGTATGTGAGAGATTGGAATTCATGGGACGATGTCCCTGATAATTGGAAAAGCAAGATGAAAATCGTATTTTCTGAATTTGCAGATAAATTATAAGAGGGATATATGTCAACTCAAACATCAGATAATAACAAGCGAATAGCGAAGAATACACTGTTCTTATACTTACGAATGTTCGTCATGATGGTGACGGCATTGTTTACATCCCGAATCGTGTTGGATGTACTTGGTGTCGCCGATTATGGATTGAACAACGTAATAGGTGGTGTGGTCGTGTTATTCTCATTTCTGAATAACGCACTGATTTCTGCCACACAGAGATACTTGAACTTCCATTTGGGAAGAAAAGATTACAAGCAAACAAATGTAGTGTTCTGTATGAGCATGAATACCTATTTCTTGCTTTCAATCTTAGTGATAATTTTTGGTGAAACTGTAGGAATATGGTTTGTTGATACACAACTCAATATACCCCCGGAGAGAATGTATGCTGCTCAGTGGGTGTATCAGTTCACTTTGCTGCAGTTCGTCATCAGTCTGCTGAGAGTGCCTTACAATGCATCCATCATTGCTTATGAGCGAATGAATTTTTATGCTTATGTTTCGTTGGTTGAAGTGATAGCCAAGCTTTTTGTTGTCTATCTTCTATATATCACAACATTCGACAAGTTGATATTCTATTCTTTCCTCTATACAATAGTACCATTGATAGTAACTTTTGTTTATAAACTATATTGTAACAAATGTTTTGATACAACAAAGTACAAGGCTATATGGGACAAGGTGGCTTTCAAGGAAATGTTCGGTTTCTCTGGTTGGTCTTTGTTTGGAAGTCTAGCCAACTTGGCTGCTCAACAGGGATTGAATATCTTGATAAATATTTTCTATGGTGTTACCGTGAATGCAGCTGCAGGTATTGCTAACCAGGTATCCACAAATGTATATGGCTTTATTTCAAATTTCCAAACGGCCTTTCAGCCTCAAATAGTTAAAACTTATGCAGCAAAAGAGATTGAACGATTCCACAAGTTGATTTTCCAAACATCTAAGTTTTCCTATTTCATGGTTATAGTATTAGTTATGCCAATACTCTTCACCATTGACGGCATATTAGAGATATGGTTGAAAGAAGTACCAGAATATACAGCTATATTCTGTAGGTTGATACTTGTCTATCTTTCTGTAGAAGCTACAACTGCGCCCTTGTGGATGTCAGTTCAAGCAACAGGCAAGATACGTAATTATCAGATATTGATGGCAAGTCTTATATTCCTAAATTTTCCAATAGCATATATAGTGTTGAATCTTGGTTTGCCAGTATACTCAGTTTGGATAGTGCGTATCATTGTTAATGTTTTAGTCATGGTAGCAAGATGTATATATATGAAGAAGAATTTGGAATTTCCTATTTTGGCATATTTGCGAGCTGTGATTGTCCCCATCCTTAGTGTAACATTAGCTGCATTACCAGTACCAATATTGTTGCATTTTACGATTCACGGTTTTTGGAATAATCTGATAGTAGTAGGAATTGTAACTTTTGCATTGACAATGGCTGATGTGTATTTTGTTGGCATGAATACGCATGAGAAGCTGATGGCTCGCAATATGATATTGAATAAAATTCCATTTTTAAGATATAAAGATTAGAATGAAGAATATTTGTAATATAGAAGAATGTACAGGATGTATGGCTTGCGTCAATGTTTGTGCGCATCAAGCTATCTATGTCAAGGCTGACGATGAAGGATTCGACCGACCAGTTATAGATGAAGCCCTATGTGTGGATTGTGGGTTGTGTGTTAAGACTTGCCCCATCAATCATCATCCATTGGCTAATGAGGCTAAAGAGGTGTATAGTGGTTGGTCTTCTGACGATGTTGTTCGTACAAACAGTTCTTCTGGTGGTGCTTTTACGGAGATAGCTCGACCGATATTGGAAGAAGGCGGTGTTGTCTTTGGATGTGCATTGAATGATAAACTTCAAGCGGAGCATATCTATGTAGAGAATCTTGAAGATTTTGAGCGAGAATTGAGAGGCAGTAAATATGTACAGAGTAAAATAGGTTATTCTTATGTGCAAGCGAAGGAGTTCTTGCGGCAAGGCAGAAAAGTTCTTTTTAGTGGAACTCCTTGCCAAATAGCAGGGCTGAAGAATTATTTGCGAAAAGATTATGACAATCTTTTAACGGTTGATTTGGTATGTCATGGAGTTCCATCTCCGTTGATTTTTGAAGAGTATAAGAAATATATTGCTCAGAAAGAAAAAATGAATTTGACGGACGTCAAATTCCGTTGTAAAAAATCCTCTTGGATTTTTTTCAACATGACCATAACTGGTCATGTTGAAAAAAATGCCACTGAGAAAACGTATATTGGAAGCTATTATGACGACCCTTATATAAGAGGTTTTCTTCGGGATTATTTCTTGCGTCCATCTTGTTATCGTTGCCATTTTACATCAACTAAACGTTGTGCAGATTTTACTATTGCTGATTGGTGGGGCTATAAAAAGAAGAATTCAGTAGATAAGGATTTCCGCCAAAAAGGAGTTAGCCTTATTTTAGCAAATACTGATAATGCTTTGAAAATCCTACCTCAATTAAAAATGATTTTGCGTAAAAGGACAATAGATGACGCAAAAAAAACAAATGCAAGTTTATCGCATTCTTTTAATGCACCCAATAAGCGACTTGATTTTTGGAAAGAGCACAAAGAAATGCATTTTGCTGAGTTAGTCAATAAGTATATGTATCCCAAAAGAGTAAGTTGGAATATTGTAGTGCTTCAACATTTTCCCAATACAGATGTATTGGTATTTGTATTACAAGTACTTCTTTTGCCACAAAGAGTATTTACAAAGTTCTTGAGAATAATAGGTTTAAAGAAATAGAAAAATGAATATATACAAAAAAATTAAAGGTAAAATTAAATATACATGTGAACAATTTTATTTAGCTAAGAAAGCTAAAGAATTGGAGAAAGTTATAGCTTTGAAGCATGATAACAAACGGATATATTTCTTTTGTACCCCAACTCATAGTAATTTGGGAGATCAAGCTCAATTATATTGTTGGCTTACATTGTTAAAGGAATGGTATCCTAAATATGAAATAATTAGTGTCCCAAGTCGCTATCGTAGATTTGATACTATAAGAAGTATCCATAGTAATTTGCAGAAAGATGACTTGATTTTCATACATAGCGGATATCTTATATTTGATCCACATCCAGAACTACCATTTATTCTTGATATAGTTAGAGGATTTTACGATAGACGAGTGGTCATTCTTCCTCAAACGATAAATTTAATGGGTGAATGGTATCAACATATTGTTGCTCAAATATTTAATTCACATACTAATCTGACTATTTATAGTCGTGACGAAGTTTCTTTAGAAAAGGCAAAGCAAATGTTTCCTCATGCTGATAACAAACTGATGCCAGATGTTGTAACTTCATTAATAGGCAATGAGGCTTTTGCTTATCCAAATGCTAAGCGGAATGGTGTAATGCTATGTGTGCGTAATGATGGAGAAAAGCTGTATTCAGATGAGCAAATTTCTTTTTTACGCAATCGCTTTAAAGGGATACGAACGGAAGTATGTGATACCACGATAAAGGCTTCTATGTGGGATTGGAATAACAATAGAGAATTTCTTATCCGTAAGATTTTGAATATATTTTCTCAGTACCAAGTTATAATTACTGACAGATATCATGGTACAATATTTTCTCAGATAGTAAATACGCCTGTGGTCGTTATATCTTCAACAGATCATAAGTTGAGTAGTGGAGTAAAATGGTTTCCTGTGGATAAGTTCGCAAAGAATATAACTTTTGCAAAGAATTTGGATGAGGCTTATGAAAAAGCTATAGCAATTTTGAAACGAAATGGGGAAGTTATATACAATCCGACATGGTTCAAAGATACATTTTATAACAATCCTCTTTAACCTTTAATTTAGACTAAGAATGAAGATACTTTGGTTTGAAATAACAATACCAAGTAGGTATGAAAATAATGGTGGTGTAATTGGTGGGTGGCAAGACTCTTTAGAGACAATAGTTCGAGAAATTCCCAATATTGAGCTTTATGTAGCTTTTCCAAGTCCTCAAAAAAAATATAAAGTTAAGAAATATGAGGGAGTTACTTATATACCTATACATTTGGAATATACTTTTTTGGAAAAAATAAGAGCTAAATGGACATGGGATATTTATGCGAACAAAGTATGCGATGCAGCATTTAGTGTTGTGAATAATGTAAAGCCTGATATTATCCACTGCTTTGGCAGCGAATGGCTTTGGGGATTAGTTGCTTTAAAGACCAGTATCCCTTGTGTTGTCCACATACAAGGGAGTATAGTACCTTACATGAATGCTCAATTTCCTCCTGGTTACAATGAGTATACTGTTGCAGAAGTGCTTGGATTGAAAAAAATTATAACTATAAGAAAGCAAAGAAAGCTTACACAATCTTGGGTTGAGCAAGAAACAAGACTGTGGAAAGCTGTAAAATATTATATGGGGCGTACGGACTGGGATTATTCATTAACTAAGATGATGAATCCGAATGCTTGTTATTTTCATGTAGATGAAGCCCTTAGAGGAAGCTTTTTCAGTCAAGAAGAAAGTTGGATTTATCCTCAGCGTAATAAAATAATACTTTTCTCTACAGGATGTACTACCTTTTGGAAAGGACCTGATATGATGTTGAAAACAGCAAAAGTTCTAAAAAATAATGGGATTGACTTTGAATGGCTTGTTGCAGGAAAAATGGACACTAAGCTAAGAAAAATAGTCGAGCACCATGAAAATTGTAAATTTGAGGATGTAAATATAAAGCTAATCGGATTTACGAAGCCAGAAAAATTAGTTCAATACCTATGTAATAGTACTCTTTATGTACATACAGCATACATTGAGAATTCTCCGAATTCAATTTGTGAAGCTCAAATGTTGGGAGTACCAATTGTAAGTACTAATGTCGGTGGAATATCAACACTTTTGGATGGTAATGGTAAATTAGTTCCTGCAAATGACCCTTGGCAAATGGCAAATGCTATTCTTGATTTGGCAAAGAATAAAGAGAAAATGATAAGATTCTCGCAAATGGGGAAAAAAATTGCTTTTAAGCGTCATTCTCCATCCTTAATAAAAAAGCAGTTGTTAAATTGTTATTTGTCAATATTGGAGAATAAGTCCGTCTGAATTACTTGAATGAATTATGAATATATATGAAATAATTACATTAGTCATATTTTTCTTTATGCTGTATGTTTGGAATACAGGGAAAGATAATAATAAATTATTTGTAATTGGTGCTTTCTTGGTATTTTTGATGGAGGCACTACGGGCGACCCATGTAGGAGGAGATACTTTGAATTATACAGCTTTTTTCATGGGTGAAGCAAGTGGATATGGCTATATCTATGATGATATCAAAGATTTGGATATAGAGTCTGGCTATGTCTTGATAAATAGATTATTTGCATTTATTTTGCAAGAGGAATGGTGGTTTATATTTGTATCATCATCTTTGATTATGATACCGGTTTTATACCGAATATATAAGTACAATTTGGGTAACAAGCCGATGTCTCTTTGTATATTTATGACAATGTGGGGTCTTTTAGCTTGTTCTGTAACCTCTTTACGTCAAAATTTTGGTATAACATTTATATTAATAGGGTTATATATTATTTTTAATCGTCCCGAGCACAAGAAAATTTTATGGTATTTGAGTATCTTAATCTGTGCTGTTGCTGCATTGGCGTGTCATTCTTCGATTTATTTAACAATACCAATTCTGGTAGCGATATATTTTATTCCAATGAATAGGAAAATAGCATTGGTAAGCTTAGCTATCTGCATGTTTGTTCCTATATTTATGGATAATTTTTTTGGAACGGTAGTTAATTATTTGGCAACCTTAACCCAAGGTCTGGATTTTCTTGATAGATCCATGAATTATAGTGGTGATATGCTTAAAAATGGAGAATTTGGTCTAAAGAAAGTTTCATTTTTTGCTGTAGCTCCATATGCTATATTTGTTGCAAGTTTTGTATTGTTGTATACTGAAAAGGAATTGAAAAGATTTGAAAGCAAGTGCTTGATTATAGGGCAATGTCTTTATATGCTTGGATATTCTTTCCCAATGGTTGTACGTGCAGTTTTGGGCGTAACAATAGTTGGAATGGTAGCAGTCCCTATTGCTTTTAAGAAAAAAAGTTCTAATGGAATAGCTACTCTTGTTCCTATTGTTATGATGATATATTATATTTATGTGATGTTTAATACCTTTAATACATGGGACTACCATACAGGAGGTGGTGGAAGCGATTTGCTTCCTTATGAATTTATTTGGGAATGATGGAAAATACAATTTATAAATTGTTAAAACGAATTGATCGTTTTTCGTGTTTGATTTATTCGAAATATCTATGTCGCATAATAAAAAACTGCGAAAAAAATGTCTATTTTGAAAAAATCGGGCTTTTGGTTGGTGCAAAATACATCAAAATCGGAGCATTCTCGTCTATTCAAAAGGGAACATATTTGACAGCATGGAACACCTATCGTAATCAAAAGTTTAGTCCGTTAATCGAAATAGGGAGAGGGTGTCATATTGGTGCATATAATCATATTACGTGCATAAATAGAATCAAAATAGGTAATGGATTTGTTTCTGGTAAATGGGTGACTATAACAGATAATAACCATGGTGACACATCAAAAGAGACAATGAAAATGCCTGTTTCAAATCGTCCCTTGGTTTCTAAAGGCATTGTCTGTATTGGAAAAAATGTGTGGGTAGGTGATAAGGCTACTATTTTACCTGGTGTAACGATTGGTGATGGAGCTGTCATTGCTGCAAACAGCGTAGTTTGTAATGATGTTCCTGCATATTCTGTTGTTGCTGGTAATCCAGCAAAAGTGATAAAACAAAATTAAAAAATAAGATATGGTTAGAACTAAAGTTATTGCAATGTACCTTCCTCAATTTCATTGTATTCCAGAGAATGATGAGTTTTGGGGAAAAGGTTTTACAGATTGGGTGACAGTGAAAAAAGCGTCTCCTTTATTTGAGTGGCATAATCAGCCAAGAGTTCCTTTGAATGACAATTATTACGATTTGTCACAAAAAGAGCATGTTAAATGGCAAGCAGATTTGGCAAAACAAGCAGGTGTATATGGCTTTGGAGTGTATCATTATTGGTTTAATAATGATAAGAATATTCTTACAAAGCCAGCTGAAATAATTCGTGACAACAAAGATATTGATATCAACTATTTTCTTGCATGGGATAATTGTAGTTGGGTTAGAAGTTGGAGCAACGTTGCAGGAAATGCTTGGTCACCGTTAGTAGATAGCAAACCTGGACACAAAGGTCCTCAAGTACTAATACCTTATATTCTTGGTGGTGAGAAAGATTGGGAAAATCACTACAATTCTTTGCGTAACCATTTTAAAGAAGAACGTTATATTAAGGTAGATGGTAAACCCTTGTTCTTTATTTTAGGATATAGCCCAGAAATTGCTAAAATGGCAGAATATTGGAATGAACTTGCCAAAAAGGATGGATATAATGGAATCCAAATCATTTATAGAAATATTGAATTTAAGCATATTCCTAATAATTATGTAAAATTCAATTATGAACCGGGTTATTCTGGTTGGACAAAAAACGACATTGTCTCGAGAATAGAAAGCAAGCTGAAATTGTGGCTGCGAGTTCCGAAGAAACTTCGTGTTTTTGATTATGATGTAGTGTGGAAAAAAATATTGGCGAATGCAAAAAGACAGCAGAATGATAACATATATGCTGGTTGCTTCGTTCGATATGATGATACTCCAAGAAGAGGCAAACAAGGCATTATTGTAAAAGGGGAATCTCCTCAAAAGTTCAAAGCGTATATGGCCGAGTTGTTGGATATATGTCAAAAAAACAATAAAGAATTTGTGTTTTTGACTGCATGGAATGAATGGGGAGAAGGTGCATACTTGGAACCTGATACCGTTGATAAATATGCATATATTAATGCATTGCAAAAGGCTATAGAGTTGTCTTCCAAATAGCGCAACAATGAAGATGAAAGTCTTGTATATTTACCGCAACTCCAAAATGGGCTTTTCCATCGGAAAAGTTTTTAAGCCGATTGAGCAAGAAATGCAAAAATATTGCGATGTGGATAGTATAGAGCTACCATGTTCCAATTATAACCCTCAATCTATGTGGCGTAATATCTTGTTTGCACGAAAGGCTTTGAAGAAAAAGCATTATGATATTGTTCATGTTACAGGTGCAGAACATTATTTGTTGCCATTCTTGAGAAAAGAAAGAACAGTGGTTACGGTGCATGATTTGGGATTCTTTACCAATCATAAGTTTGGATTGCGAGCTATCAAAAAGTATTTCCTTTGGATTCGCACATTGCCTTTGGCTAATTATGTCACCTTTATCTCAGAAAAAAGTGAAAAGGAGGCGTTACGTCTTGTGAGGTTAAAGGATGGCAAACATTCTACGGTGTTGAACCCTGTAGGCGGTGAGTTCATTTCTTACCCAAAAACAATCAACACTGGCTGCCCTGTGATTCTTCATGTTGGTACGAAAGAAAATAAGAACTTGGAATCTACAGCCATAGCCTTGAAAGGTTTTCCTTGCAAGATACGAATCGTTGGTAATCTGACGGAAGGACAGAAACTTGCGCTGAAACTCTATGGTATCGACTATGAACAGGTTAGCAATCTTACCAACGAGGAAATCTTGCAAGAATATATCAACTGTGATTATGTCAATTTTCCTTCTCTCTATGAAGGTTTTGGAATGCCGATTATAGAAGGACAGGCTATTGGACGCCCAGTTCTTACCAGCAATCTTTCACCAATGAAAGAAGTGGCTGGTAATGCTGCAATATTGGTTGATCCTACCAAGCCTGAAGATATTCGCCGAGGATATGAAGCAATGAAACAACAAGCAGAAGAACTTGTAGAGAGTGGCTTTGAGAATGTGAAGCGATTTGCTTTAGCCAAAATCACGCAGCAATATTTAGAAGTCTATAAGAGAGTTGTAGAACATAGATGAAAATGAAAGCGAATAGAATAGAATGGATTGACTTGGCGAAAGGAATGGCTATCTTTCTAATGGTCTGTGGGCATACTTCCATTCCTGCCAGTGTCAGCAATTGGATATGGTCATTCCATATGCCATTGTTTTTTCTTGTGTCTGGTATGCTGTTTTTTCCAGAGCGACATACTTCGTTCAATGGTTTTGTTTTAAGGCGTTGTCGCACCTTGCTCATTCCATGGGTTGTGTTCTCATTGGTCGTTCTCTGTTATACGCCAGTAGAGGCAGTCTATGCGTTTTCTCATTTTCACAACCTCTATGCTTTGTGGTTTTTGCCTGTGTTGTTTGTAACAGAACTGATGGGCTTTTTTATAGCGAAGATACAATTCTGGGGGGGCAAGTTGATTGTGGCTATTTGTTTAGCGAGTATAGGCTATTTACTTGGTGAGTATGGTATTACCTTCCCCTTTGAATTGGAAGTAAGTCTATATGCTACCTTATTTTATATGATAGGTTATGTCTGCAAAGATGCTTTGGTAAAAGTTAAGGAAAAATGGATAGCGATTGTTGCTCTGTTGTTAACAAATATCATTTTGTCAATTATTTTGCCACGCACAGATATGGCGGTAAATCAATGTGGTTGGTATGGACTTAATGCCGGGAACGCATTGGTTGGTACGATGGCTTTTTTCCTTTTGGCAAAAAAAATGGAAAAATGGGATGCCAAAAATATTGTTAGGCGTTTTTTGACATGGGCAGGAAATAATACAATCATAGTTTTAGGGTTATCTCAAGTTCTCAATCTCATCATAAAGGATTATATGGCTTGCCTTCCTCTGTCGAATGCAATCAGCTCACTGTTGCGACATTTATTGTTATGGTTTGTATTGTGGGTATTATCAATACTGATAAACAGATTTGCACCAGAGTTAATAGGTAAAAAGAGAATTAAACAACATAGATAAATTATAATATGAGAATAGTATTTTGGCAAAATTGCCTTAGTCCACATCAGCTTCCTTACATCGTTCACCTATTGGATGATAACCGTGTGGATGAAGTTGTGGTGGTGGCTGGTGAAACTGTAAGTGGCGCACGAAAAGAAATGGGATGGAATGTGGCTCAATATGAAGGGCTTGACAAGTGTAAAGTGTATGTTCATCCGCATGACAAAATCATCGAGAGCCTTTTTGCTGATAGGCAAGAAGATAGTCAGCACTTGTTTTCTGGCATCAGAGCAGACAAATTCGTGTTTAAATGCTTGGATATGAGTCTTCGTTATCATTTAAGAAGGGGCTTGATTTCTGAGCGTCCTAACAAATATGACTTTAAGCGCAATGTCCCAAATGCCAAACCTTATTGGCTTCATCGTATTCGCTTTTGGTTGCAAGACAGAACGTACGCCAAGCAGATGCAAACGGTGTTCGCAATGGGGCAAGAGGCTGTAGAATATTTCCAATCTTTAGGTATAAAGTGGCACGTGTTCCCATTCTGCTATTGTACGAATCCCTTGTCTACTCCAGAGGCGCAACCAGTCTCAGAAAACGTATTACCACAATATTTGTTTTGTGGTAGTTTGTCTTCAAGAAAATCCCCTTCTACGATAGTGCGTGCTTTTGCCAAAATAGATACAAACAAAATGGGGGGGGTAAATATGATAGGCGATGGTTTGTTGAGACAACCTTTGGAGGCAGAAATCAATAGATTGAATTTGGGAAATAAAATCCATCTACTTGGTATGAAACCACAAACAGAAATTCCGATGTCTATGCGTCAAGCTGACATCTTTATCTTACCAAGTGTTTATGATGGATGGGGGGCTGTTGTGAATGAGGCTTTACAGGCTGGATGCTATGTGATATGCAGTGATGCTGCTGGAGCAAGCGACTTGTTGCTGAGTGATGACAAACTTGGTAAAGTTTTCCATCGAAAGAATGTCAATCAACTTGCTGATTACATACAGTGGTGTAATGCCCATATCCAAGAAATAAGAAACAATCGAAATTTCAGAATCAAGTGGGCGGAAGAACATATAAATGGTCATGTTGTGGCTCGCTATATGATAGATTGTCTGGAAAAAACGATGAAAGCTGAAGCTTAATCTCTTTAAGTTTTAAAAATTGAGCAGAAAATGAAAGTACTATATACAGGAACTCTTGATGTGAATGCTGGTGGACCGGCATTCAGTACCTATAACACCATGCGTGGGTTGAACGCCATTGGTGTGGAAACCCACGTGCTGATGTATGAGATGGGAGCGAACGGCAAGTTGATAGGTAATGATGTGCCTATCCATTTTGCTAAGAAACCGATAGACCATATTTTTGGCTATTCACCTTCGTATAAAAAGGAGATAAGGGCGTGTGGCGATTTTGATATTTATCAGGCGCAAGGCGTATGGTTGCACAATACATACGCCTTGGTAGATGTAGCTCGCAAATTGGGTAAACCTTATCTGATAACGCCTCGTGGTATGCTCTATCCACAGGATATAGCCAAGTCGAAGCCTTGGTTCAAGAAGATGTCTTTGAAGTTGAGGCTGCTTGATGACTTGAATCGTGCGGCTTGTGTTCATGTCACTTGTGAGGATGAGATGAACCATTGTCGTAATCTTGGGGTAACTTCTCCTATTGCCATTGTGCCTAATCCTGTGGAGATTAAGGAATATCCATGTGCCAAGAAGGATGATGTCTTTCGTTTGGGCTATTTGGGTAGAATCTCTCGCCGTAAGAATGTGGAGGGATTGATTTATGCTTGGAGCGAGTTGGGAGAAAAGGTGAAGGAGAATGCAGAACTCTTGATTATCGGTGGCGGTGATGATGAGTATATGGCTTTCTTGAAAGCTGAGGTGGTTCGTTTGCATCTTGATAATGTCCGCTTCACGGGCTTTATCTCTGGGCAGGAGAAAGAAGATGCCTTGGCTTCGCTCTCTGTTCTTGCCATGCCAAGCGAGTTTGAGAACTTCGGCAACGTGATAGTGGAAGGTTTGGTTCGTGGCATTCCTTGCATCGCCACTACTGGTGCGCCATGGAAAGACTTGGTGGATTACAGGTGTGGCTGGTGGGTGGAGTACTCGCAAAAGGCAATCACAGATGCTGTAAAGGCTGCTTTGGAAACATCTGCTGATGAATTGTTGGCAATGGGTAAGAGAGGTAAGCAATTGATGAAAGATAAATATTCAATCGAGGCTGTGGCTAAACAGATGAAACAGGTGTATGAGTGGATACTGATAAAAGAAGATAAACCGGATTTTATATATGAGTAAGAAACATAGAATTATGCTATTCGGGGGGGGGCAGTTTAGCCCTCTTGATTATAGTAGAAGCAACTCTCCGCATAGTATGGGGATTTGGTAAGATGCCACTGTATGCGGCGAGTGATAAATGGGAATATATGGCGTTGCCTAACCAAAGTGGTGTAAGATTGGGTAATCGTTATTATTTCAATGCTTTTGGTATGCGAAGTGATGAGGTGAATCCTCATAAAAAGCACATTTTGGGACTGGGCGACTCCGTGATATATGGAGGAGTTCAGACTGATCAAGATAGCCTTGCCACTTCGCTTTTCTCAGCTGAGACAGGTATGCAAATGCTAAATATCTCGGCTGGCAGTTGGGGACCAGACAACTGTGCGGCTTATCTTAAGGAGAAGGGGATGTTTAATGCCAAGGGCATCTTCCTTTTGGTGAGTAGTCATGATGCCCACGACAATATGGACTTTATGCCAGTTGTTGGTGTGCATCCAAGCTATCCTGACAAGCAGTACCCTTGTGCCATAGCAGAAGTGATTTGCCGATACGTCTATCCTCGATACATTCAACCGCTTTTTGATAAGGGAAGCAAAGAGCTCGACCCAGACCAAAAGGTGTTGGCAGGAGTGGATATTCATAAGAATGGCAAGGTCTTCAATCCAGGGTTTGACCAGTTGAAGGCTATGGCGGATAGTGCCAAGATACCTTTCGTGGTGTATCTTCATGCTGACCAAGAAGAAAATTCTGCGATGAAATACAATGAGCAGGGTGATGAAATCATCGCTTGGGCAAAGAAGAACCATGTGAGATTGGTGGAGGATATCCGATTGCTGAACAAGGATGATTATCGTGATGGCATTCACATCAATGCAAAAGGTCAGAGAATTGTGGCGAATGTCATGGAAAAGGAATTCGCTGGGAGACAATAAGTGATTTATTTGTTAAAAATCACGAAGAAAATTGGCAAATCGGAAGGAAAAAAGTATTTTTGCATATTAATGTTAATATAAAGTTGATTACAATGGCAAAGTATAATTTTCAGTTAAGTGATTACCACGCTATCAAACAGGCTGATTTGGAGATAAGTGGGATGACGGTTGTCGCAGGTGTGAACGGCTGTGGCAAAAGTACATTGTCTCGTTGGCTATATTATGTTGTCAATGTTATATCTTCTTTCGACAACTTCTTATTTGCTGATTTCCGTGAGCAAATCAGCAAGTCGTTTCTGAAATATTCCAAGGTGCTTGAGGATATGGCAAACTATGTGGAAGACGACAAACTGAAAAAATATGAACATTGCTTATCTTTGATGTCAACGGTGACTCTGGATAATGGTGGTACAGATAAGCTTAACCTCTATTATGAGCGAGCAGTGGATTGCCTTGATGAAATGTTGGCAATTTATATATTGAAAGAGCAAAACCCGAAGCAAGTGAAGCGTGTCCTCAATTTGTTCGGACTGAATGATGCCAAACATTTTCAGGAGGATATGGAAAAGTTGACTATTCAAGAATTTTCTAAGTATGACTTGGCTTATAGAAAGTTGAAAACAGAGCGACAGAAGAGTTTCTTGACAAGCAAAATCGCTTCTTCTTACTGTGAGAAAGATGCATTTCCAAAAAACATGAGTTTCAAGGAGGATGACGTAGAATTACTCATGGAACATGTGGGGAAAGCATATAGCTTGGACAATGCCATCTATATGGGTACTCCTACTGCAATCTCTCTGCGTCAGTCGGATAAGGTGTTGCTGAATGATTTGAAGAATAAGGTAAACTCTCGAAATCAGGATGGTAACAATGGAAAGGATATACAGGATTTGTTGGCAGCTGTCAATGGTATGCTGAATGGAGCAATCATTGAAAAAGAAAATTTTGATGAGGTTGACTTGTTTTATCGTAGCAAGAATGGAACTGAAATTAGGTTGGAAGATGTGGCTTCTGGCTTTAAGCCTTTGGCTTATATGGAGCGACTGATTGAAAATGGGTGGCTTACGGAGAGTACTTTGCTGGAAATAGATGAGCCAGAGACCAACTTGCATCCTCAGTGGGTGGTGGAATTTGCCCATCTGCTGGTATTGATTCATAAGATATTGGGAACGAAGATTCTTATCACGAGTCACAATCCAGATATGGTGTCTGCCATCAAGTATATTTCAGAATCGGAAGGTATCGCCGAGAATACTCGCTTTTATTTGGCAGAGCTATCGGATGGTTCTGCTCAGTATGAGTATAGAAACTTAGGTAATGATATCAACCCAGTGTTCGATTCTTTCAATCAATCCTTTAGTACATTGGAAAAGTATGCGACAGATTTCGGAAAGTTATAAGATAGGTAACTATCATGGCATAAGCATTGAGTGTTGGTCAATCAAGGATTTGGTTGGCTTACGTACATTGTTGCAAAAAGAGAACTGTCCTAAATCAGAGAATCTCTTTACTGACGAGGATAAAGCCGTGGAATTGGATGAGGTGCAAAGACGTATTTCACAAAAGCGCCATGCAAGCAAAATGTCTTCGGCTGATATTTTGTTGCATGTGAATCGTAATAAGTTGCTTCTATGTGATGCAAAATATAAACTGAAAAAACTCGAAAATCTGGATAGAAAGGAAATTTCCAAGAAGTTAAACGATTCAAAAGCGATTATTGTCAGTGATTTTTCTTATGTACAATATTTCTATCTTCTTGTTCCTAAAAAGTTGACAGATTCCTTGCATCTTTCCCTGCTGAAACGTATGATTGCTCAAAATCCAAATTGGAAAATTGTTGATACAGAACAATTTAAAAGTTTGTTTGAGACAAATTAGTTGGTAAATCAAGACTTAACCTTTTTTCTAATAGTTTTACTTATATTCAGACCAAAGAAACACAAACCGAATAAATTTGAAAGAATTAAGATTACTATAAATTAAAATAGGTTGGCAAGAACTTCAAAGATGGAAGTCCTTACCAACCCTCTAAGCAACGTTTATTTTATGTTGGCTATAGAACATCATACTCCTGGACATGTGTCCAAGAGTGTCAAGTTGAAGCGTGTGGCATGGAATGTCACGGCGGCTTTGTTGTTCCGACCTTTCATCACGTCTTTGTTCCGGAAGTGGCGCATTGCGTTGCTTCGGTTGTTTGGGGCAAAAGTGGAATGGGATGCGAACGTGTATGCGTCGGTGAGGATTTGGGCTCCGTGGATGCTCCAAATGGGGCATCGGGCTTGTCTGGGTCCTGAGGTGATTTGCTATAACCAGGACTGGGTGGTGCTGGAGGATGATGCCATCGTTTCGCAGTACAGTTATCTGTGTACGGCTGGTCATGATGTTTCGCATGCTAATACGGCTGACGCCGGTCTTGTCACTGCTCCTATTGTCCTGAGAAGTAAGGCTTGGGTAGGAAGTCGTGCCTTCATAGGCATGGGTGTGGAAATAGGTGAAGGGGCAGTGGTGGGTGCCACAGCTTCAGTATATAAAAATGTGGAACCTTGGATTGTCGTAGGTGGCAATCCTGCCAAGGTTATTAAGAAACGTGAGCTAAAGTAATCATGACTTTGGCTTTATTATAAAAATAAACAAAACAACTTTATGAGTAATACGATAGCTGCTATCATCCTGACCAAGGATGAGGAGAAGCACATCGCTCGTTGTATCCGCTCGCTGTTGCCTTTTGTCAAGGAAATATGGGTGATAGACTCGTACTCCACAGACCATACACTGGAAATAGCGGAAAGACTTGGGGCAAAGACGATAAAGCATCCCTTTGAGAACCAAGCACAGCAGTTCAACTGGGCAATCAAGAATTGCGATATTCAAGGCGATTGGATATGGCGTGTGGATGCTGATGAATATATTTCTGAGGAATGCGGCAGAAAGGTTACGGATGCCATCGAACATTGTGAGGAGGATGTCAATGGCATCTATGTCAACAAGGCCATCGTTTTCCAAGGTCGCAAATTGAAGCATGGTGGTTGGTATCCTGCTCCTCAAATCAAGGTAATTCGCAAGGGGTGTGGTGAGAGTGAGAACAAGGTGATGGACGAGCATCTCATCGTCACTTCGGGGAGAACAATCTATGTGGATGGTGACCAGACGGATGAAAACCTCAACGACCTGACTTGGTGGAGCGACAAGCACAACAAGTATGCGAGTCGTGAAGCCGTCAATATGCTGATGATGCAGTATGAGATGGATGCGGATTCGGAAGGGGTGGCTGCCAAGTTCTTCGGAAATGACGCAGAGAGAAAGCGCTGGCTAAAAGTAAGGTATGCAAGAATGCCTTTGTTCTTGCGCCCTTTCTTGTATTTCTTCATTAGATATGTGTTGAAGCTTGGCTTTTTAGATGGAAAGCAAGGATTTATCTGGTATGTATTGCAAGGATTTTGGTATCGTTTTTTGGTGGATGCCAAGATCTATGAGATAAAGAAGAAGTTTGGTTTCGATGAAGTGAGCATAAGAAAGTATCTGATTGATACATATTTAACCGACCATACCAATTCGGGGGGGCAAAATGGAGTGAAGAAATAAGAGAATATCATGATGAATTTTTATTGATTCGACGACCATTGCGCAGAAGCTTATACGAGGAAAGGAGGGCTTATGCTGCATAATGTTCAACTTGCCGCTTTTGATGGAACTGGCTTCAACAAAGGAGCAGGGCTTCTTAAGACTACTTTATGGTATTTTGTAAATGCCTTTATCGTAAAGGCTTCGTGGAATCCATTCATGGGTATCAAGATAGCCTTGCTCCGTATGTTCGGGGCAAAGATTGGCAAAGGGTTGGTTATCAAGAATAATGTTATCATCAAGTCGCCTTGGAACTTGGTGGTTGGCGATGACTGTTGGTTGGGCGAGGATTGCTGGATTGACAATCTCGACAAGGTGGTCATTGGTAGCAATGTCTGCATCTCGCAGGGTGCATTGCTCTTGACAGGCAATCATGACTACACCATATCTTCCATGCCTTATCGCAATGCTGCCATCCATATCGAGGATGGTGCATGGATTGGAGCCAAGACTACAGTCTGTCCTGGCGTGACGGTTCATTGCAATGCCATACTTACGGTGGGGAGCGTGGCGACAAAGGATATGGAGGAAAATGGGATATACCAAGGCAATCCTGCAGTGAAGATTCGGGAAAGGAAAATTAAAGAATAACGTTTGAAATTTTATGGACATATTAGGTACAATTTCTCCTTCGCTTATATCTAAACTTGAACAAATCAAGCAGTATATGGCGAAAAGACGTGTTACTGCTTTCATTGGGGCTGGATTCAGTCTCAATGCAGAGATGCCGTCTCATGTCAAGATGAAAACGTGGACACAGTTGAGAGAAGATTTCTTGGATAAACTGTATGGTGACAATGCGGAGGCAAAAAAAGAAGATGTAAATGATGTTGTCCAATTGGCATCTCTGATTGATGCAGAGTTCAAGCGCAATGAACTTGATGAAATCTTGGAAGCCGCATTGCCTGATAAATTAATAAGACCAGGAAAACTTCATAGAATGTTAGTGAGGTTGAAGTGGCGAGATATTCTTACAACCAATTATGATACTCTAATAGAGAGAGCTGCAGAGGAGGAGATACAAGAATATCAGTTGGTCACAAATAAAGAGACCTTACTCTATCAACCTTCACCTCGTATCATCAAGTTACATGGTAGTTTTCCGAATATCCGTCCTTACATTATGACTAAGGAAGATTATCGTAAGTATCCGATAGAGCATCCTGAAATGGTGAACACTGCAAGACAATGCTTCTTGGAGAGTTTGATGTGTTTGATAGGTTTTTCTGGTGATGATCCAAACTTTCAGTCATGGTTAGGATGGCTTCGAGATGTGATAGGTAGGGATAGAATTTGTCCAACTTATCTTGTTACATTTAAGAAAGGATTTCATGATGCAGAAAAGTCTTTGATGGCACAGTTAGGTATTGACATTATCAATCTTGCAGAAATTCCTGGCATAAAGGATTTCAAGGAGGCTTATTCCTTCTTCTTTGAATATTTACAGACATCGCAGGTTTGTATGGAATGGAGTGGTAGAGTCGATACTTTTGCTTATCATCTTGAGAAAGGAAAAGAGGTAGAAGGCATAAAAAACTTGACGAATGTTTTGGGTGAAATCCGACAACGTTATCCTGGGTGGATGGCTCTTCCAGTCAAATACTATGAACAGTTTAGAGATGCCAACGAGAATATTCTTTTCTTGGGGCGCTATTTTAATATCGTCCCAGATGAATGGAATTTGAAATTACGATTTCTTTATGAGTTGGATTGGAGATTGTCTGTTTCGTGTACGCCCAAGAATATAGAATGGTTTGTACCAACGATAGAGACGGTAATAGAGCATATTGACTCTCCTAACGAAGAAGAGCGTAAGATGATTTCTCAATTGCGTTTGTCTCTATTGCAGTTATATCGCCTTAACCATGACAAGGAAAAGTTCGATAATCTGTGTGCAATCTTGTTAACTGACTCCATGAACATTTCTGTGGGAGCAGTCAAGTATCAGCAGATTTTATATGCTCAAACTTTACTTGATTATAAGGCTATTCAGGCGTATCTGATAGAATGGAAAACGGATTATGGAAACTATATAGACAGTATCCATAAGGCAAGTGTGCTTGTCATGATGAACAATAAAAGGGATGCTTTTGATATTTTGGATAAATGCAGACTGGAATTAAGCAAGACGTTGGTCAATCATGGATATGACGCCTACAGTAGTTCTTGCCTGGTGTATGTGTTGGAGCTTCTGACTTATTGCAGCGATGGAGTTAGCCAAAGGATTCCTGAGCATTTAAGACAAGGACTGACAATTGAGGATTTCAATGTGTATTGTTGTAAAAAAGCATATGAAAGACAACCGGAACAAGGCTTTAAAGTAGTTCATAATTTTAAAATTGGTTCTTATTCTAATTCTTGGAGTTCTGGACGTTCTGGTTTTATACCTAATTATTTGTATCCACAACGTTGGTTTGCTTTTAAGGAAGCTGTGGGTATGGCTTTCAATGTCGTTGATGAGAAGTTCTACCTCTATTGTGTGGATAAAATGTTTGACTATGATTGGCGTTTCGCCATAGATAAACTTCTTGCTGTATCCAGTAGTAAGTTTGTGAAAGAGACGATTACACGTAAGCACTTATCGTAAATTAGCAGAGATGATGCCAATGAATTCTTTGACAATTATATCGAGTATGTAGAAAGATACGATGATATAGCTAACCCTCTTCAAAAACGTATTATTCGCTATAATCTTACCCATATATTGGGAAGAATGTGTTGCGTGATTTCGGAAGACCGCATATTGCGTTATGTCAAGGCTCTGATTTCTTTTGATGTCCATCTCGTCAGTGAAGTGTTGGACTTCATATATGACTCTATCAGCACAGAGAAGTTATCAGAAATTATCCCTCTCATCTTGGCAAAACAAGAAATTAAGACACCATACGAGTTTGGTGTTAATCTACCTTCGAATAGAAAACTTTCATTCCCTGTAAATGATTCTTTGCTTTTGAAAGCTATTAATAGTTTCGCTTCAGATGCCGTCAACGAGCAAAGTAAAGCCTATCAGTTAACATGTTTGTTATGGAAGAACGAAATGTTGAATGATGAGGAAAAGGCACGTTTGGGAGAAGCTTTAAAAAAATGGCGTGCGAATGGCAAATCTTCTGATATGTTGTACTCCTATAATCTCTTGGAACCAGATGGAAATGAAGAGGAAAGGTTAAACCGCTTAATTGCAGAAAATGTAGATACATTTTGCAATGGCAACTATGTCTATGACTGCTCTTCACAACCTTTGAGTGATTGGGTGAATGAATTGGAACGAGTATGTATTCTGAATCACCGATTGACCGAGGAACAAACGGTAAGAGTTTTTGAGCATATAGTTGTTATGCTACATAAAAATGTGGACGCATTTACCAAAGACTCTTCTGAAGATGAAATTTTCTTTGGTGGAATCAAAACAATTGTCAATAGTATTATGCTATATGTTTCTGAATTTTTCTGTAGTCATGCTTGGAATTTTGTAGGAAATGATTATTTGGGAATTTTCAGTGAAGATTTGGAGCGTTTGCTGGAAAAAGGATATAGATGTTTGCCGATGTTGATATGGTTGGATACAGGAGCAGATGATTTGAAAATGTCCTGTGACATAAGGGAAAAGCTAAAGAAAAGTTTATTTTCCAAGGAAGAAAGTCTTAGGGGGCAAACCGTGTCGGCAATTCTTTATGCTTTAAAAATGGAAAATGATATAAAGGACATCTTAGACCACATGTTTTCTGTATTGAAAGTTATTAATGACGTGCGAGTCGTTGATAGTCTGATGCTTATTGAGTCTTTGCTATTACAAGGATATGACGGAGATAGTGATTTCGCAAATAAAGTGGAATCACTTCTAATTAAAATTCATGATGAAATGAATAATTATGAATTAAATGCAGATGAACTGGTAGAACTTGGTTATCATGCTAATTTTATAGCAGGTGTGGCAAGCGTAAAATATAAAGACACAAAATTCCTTTTACCTGTAAAATTCCCTCATTTCACTCTGGAAGAGGCTGGATTTAATGATGTTTTCCTAGGGTATGAAAGAGGAAAGGAAAAGGCTGAGGAAAAAGTTGGTTGCTAAAAATATACAAATGAAAGTATCGATTATAACAAGTTGTTACAACCGTGAGAAGACGATTCGTGGTTGTATAGAGAGTGTGTTGGCGCAGGATTATCCTGACATCGAGTATATCATCGTGGACGGGGCTTCGAAAGACCGTTCCGTGGAAATAATCCGTGAGACGATAGCTGGGCATGAGGGCAAGGTGAAGTTTATATCAGAACCTGACCATGGTATGTATGAGGCCATCAACAAGGGCATTCGGATGGCGACAGGCGATGTCATCGGACTTTGCCATTCGGACGACTTCATCTTTGCCAAGGACACGGTGTCGCACGTGGTGAGGAAGATGGAGGAGACGAATTGCGACTTCCTCTATGCCGATGGTATCTACGTGAACGAGCAGAACACGAATAAGGTGGTGAGGAAATGGATTGGAGGCAAGTATGCTCGCTGGAAGGTGAGATGCGGTTGGTTGCCGTTGCATCCTACTTGCTACATCAAGCGTGAGGTGATGATGCGTTGTGGTCTCTATGACGAGAGCTACAAGATTGCTGCCGATACCAATCTCTTGGTAAACTATCTGTATAACTGCCATCTGAAGGTGGCTTATCTCCCTGAGTTTGTGACGAGAATGCGCATGGGTGGCATGAGCACGGATTCTGCGAAGCGCAAGAAGATGTGGGATGAGGACATCCGAGTATATTCTGGCTATGGTTTCAAGCCTGTCACGCTGACCAAGTTGATGAAGATGGCATGGAAGGTGCCGCAGTTCATCAAGGCGAAGTTTATGTGATGCCTTCGCTGGATAGGGAGGTTCGTGGATCAACGATGGTCGCCTGGACCGGGACCGAGCTTGCGGTCTATATAGTCGAGGATTCGCCAAAGGAGGAGGCGAATCTTGTGGTGAATATGGTGGAGTATGTTCGTAATCATGATTTTTGCTTTTTCATAAAGAACGTGGAATGTACGGCATTATTGCATGGTAAGTGTTCGGTGAACGCCGTATTGCCCGCTTGAAAAAAGTTGCTTACCTTTGC
>ERZ808270.314-NODE-314-length-29716-cov-4.132025_pt1 | contig 29716 bp, 29 predicted proteins | sample MGYA00521082_ERZ808270 | MGnify/ENA primary metagenome ERZ808270 (study PRJEB31516, sample SAMN03275594) | gut metagenome | biome: mammalia-associated habitat; material: feces | host: Papio cynocephalus | place: Kenya | collected 2012-07-27 ... | reverse complement strand
CATTGTTTACTGTTTGTATTAATTCCGGCAGCCTTTAACTGGGACTGAACAGAACTGCTGTTCAACTGGGACAACTGAAAACTGCCTATTGCATTTACTCCTGATGTCCCGAATGATTTTTGAAATAAAAAAGCATAATCTGTAATCTTTGACATAAAACATCCTCCCATCTCTCTATTTTAAAAAAATTATAACTTTTCCAATGTTAATATTTTGCTTAGTTTCTCTATTTACTTTATCGGATAAAATTACTTGTTTTCCCAGTCCCATGTCATCAAACGACCATATTACGCACGCAAAGACCATCCCTTTACAGGATGACCACCGCCTTAAATTCATTTTCATCGCAGGAAAGTACCATATCACCGCCATATTTATCCACAACTGCTTTTACATTTAACAGCCCAATACCGTGATGATCCCCACTTTTGCTCTTTATCGTGTCATTTTCAATTTCCACCTTTTCTGTCACCGGATTTCTCACCGCAAATATCAGTTTATGATCTTCGCACTCTAATTTCAGATGAATGACCGCTTTTCCAGTATTTTTCAATACCTTTTCACTCTCCCGGATTGCATTATCCAGTAAATTGGAAAGCAGGATTACAATCTCTTCCTCCTCCAGACAGATTTCCTGCAAATCCCCTACTTTCAGGATCACTGCAATGTGCTTCTCCTGCATGTTGCGGTACTTCTGGTTTAAAATAGCATTCACCACCGGATGATTCGTGTTGATTGCCGACATCTCGACCGCTATGCTCTCTGTCAGTTTCTGAGTAAAGGAAAGTGCCTCATCTGTGTGTCCATTCTTTAGCAGCGTCTGGATCGTGGAAAGCTGATTTTTATAATCGTGCATTTTTCTTCGCTGACGCTCATAGATTTCTTCCCGGTCCTGATAATCTGCGATCCGGTTTTTCTGATTTTGTTCTGTAAGCACTGCAATTTTTATTTTCTCTTCTTTTTCAATGGTATTCTGCATGAACTCCATAAGGATAAGGTTCATCACAGCCAGTCCCACCGAAAGAAATAAAAATACATTCTGCACATCATCGTTTTGTGAATAAAACATAAGAATGAAACCGGCCACCGTAAATACAGGAACACAGAAAAACTGAAACCATTCTTTTCCTGTAATCAGCCCGTAGCTTTTTCTTGTCTTGCTAAATCTTCTGATAAACAACATCAGAATGATAAAAACCGTCTTTGATATCAGTGCCTGTAAAAACCATTTTTCCGTAAACTTACCGCCACTTCCCAGCAAAATCGTCACATAATCGACCAATACCAGCATGACATAGTTGATAATTGAAAATAGAAAACTCTGGCGGAAGGAAACCTCATAATAAGCCAGATTCAGGAAAGACATAACCAGTATAATCGGGATACATTTTAACATTCCGATCCATCCCCCTGTGACTGCTGCCAGGTAAAGCACTCCGCAATAAACCCAAAATCTGTATCTGTTCCTATACCCGCCATCTCTTTTTTCCATAAAAGTATCAAAAAAGTATAGCGTTCCTTTTACTTCCAGCATTTCCGCAATAAATGCCAATACCCAGAGTGTCATGTTATTCTTCTCCCTTATACAGCATATATTCCCTCTTCACCTGTGCATACCGTGCCTTTGGAACCGGAATCTTTTTTCCCGTGGTAAGCGTCATCACATAACCGCTGATTTTGGTAATGTACCTCATATTTACAAGAAAACTTAAATGCGCCCGCACAAATCCCATATTCTTTAATTCGTTTTCCAGTTCATCCAGTTTTTTATAAATCTGAAACGTACCTTTTCCCGTATAAAATACATTTTTGTGAAGCTCTGTTTCTATATAAATGATGTCATCTGCATAGAGTTTTATCGTTCCTTCCACAAAACGAAATTTGAGAATTCTGCTGTTCTTCTCTATTTCCGCTATCAGGTCATCCATACATTCTTCTATGGTATCTGCAAGGTTATCTTTCAGCAGAAAACGGCTTGCTTTCACCTTATATCCATCCAGTGCGTAATTCATGTATGCCGTCACCAGCACAACCGGAAGTTTTGGATATTTTTCTTTGATCCTCTTAGCTGTTTTCAGCCCATCCATCCCCTGCATATTGATGTCCAGAAATAATAGCTGACACGCTTCCAGAGCCGATTGATCTTCGCATAACTGTTCTCCAGAATCATATTCTGTAATAGTAAACTCATAATTCTTTTTTTCGCCATAGTCTGACAGCAAATCTGACAGATTTTTTCTGTCATCTATCCTGTCATCACAAATAATAATGTTCATATTTTTCATTCCTGTCTTTGATTGCTCTCATACCTGTAAACCATACAAGTCTCACCTAGCACTCTTTATTATATCAAACAAATCTTCCGCTCGATCATTCTCCGCATCAAATGACTATTTTTTGCATAGAATGACTATCTCCCATAGAAACGCAGAAGCACTGTATCTCAAACTCTTTGAAATACAATGCTTCCCTGCATTTTCTATATCGTCATATTGATATTATTACTTTACTATCCACATTTGCTATCCTGTGAATGCTCCCCATTAAAAACGATACTGCACAGATTTTCCCATCTGTACAATATCGTCTTTCTACCTATTACTGTAAGTCCTACAAAACCTACCATTTTAAATTAAGGAGAATCTCTACGAAGAGGTTCTCCTTATCACATTTCTTCAATTCACGCAAAAAGCCCGTCCAGAATAGAGTGATTTATCTAATCTGAACGGACTCTTTTAAAATTCTGAAGTGTTCCCTGCGGGAATCGAACCCACAATTACAGCTTAGGAGGCTGTCGTTATATCCATTTAACTAAGAGAACAAATGCCGATTACCGGCAGTTCCTAACAATTTATTCAAGGCAAAGGTTCCCCTGCATCCAGACATTTCCACGAAAACGTCTGCCAATCGCAGGTTCTCCCAATAAATCTTTTTCATTGATACACACATCGAACCGGATGTTATTGCACAGCAACTTCATTCCATACAATTTTTCGTGTGTAAGTTTATTTTCCATCGTGACACAGTCAATGATTTCTCCCAGTACCGTATACTGATCACTCTCAATACCAAACGGCATAAACGTCGACTTCACGATACTGAAAATATCTTCCTTCATCACTCTCTGGGACAGCAATGCATACGTATCCATATCCTCTAGTGTAAGGCTCTCGATTGCATCTTCATCGCCCTCTCTTGCCTGAGCGATCAGCTGATTGTGCTGTTCATTTTTCTGGATAGCCGGCATGTCTTTTCTTTTTGTTTCCACAACCGGACAAAGTATTTTGCCTTCGGTAGAAAGCCCGGCAAGCATTGCTCCGTAATGTATTTTGGAAAGGTGCCGGTTTGTCTCTGCCAGATAATCCGCTACATTCTGTATATAAAAAATCAGTGTAACTCCAAGATTCACCTCATCACATATTCCTGCATAGGACTCTTTCTCGGCATGTTTTTCTACATCAATCTGCTCATTTGTCGTAATGCTGGTACCAAGTACATACGGATAATAATAATCCATATGAAAACTGTCATCTTCCTGATAGGTGCCACGAACCGTAATTCCAACATTTGGCGCAAATGAACCTGACAATTCCGCAAACTCGTTTCCCTCAGAATCTTTTGTAATTTTCATAATCTCCGGACGCGCAATTACTTCATCCAGTATCATTTCAAGATCTTTTTTTGTAATATCTGAAAATCCAATTGCCCTAAGGAATTTGTGCACTTTGCGGTTCTCCTTTCTTCATACATTTTTCTATTTTATCATATTATTTGAAGAATGGAAATATCCTTTTGTAACATTAAATTATATTTTTTCTCTGACTCCTTGGAACGAAAATCCAGAACAACCGGACATTTCGGGTCCTCTGTCTGCAAAACAACAATTCCCTCTGCCTGATTGCTCATTTTTACTGCTGTTCCCACCGGATAATAAGCAATTTTAGATAGCAGTGTCTCCACCACTTTCCGATCATACTTATATATAATTCCTTCCTGCATCTTTTTAATCGCATCCTGCAATGGGATCCGCACGCACTCCATCCCCGTAATATAACCATCAAATGCATCACATGCCTGAATAATCCTGCATTCCATTTCAAAATCTCTGCGGCGCATTGGAAACCCACTTCCATCAAGCCTTTCATGATGAAATAATATCATCTTTTTCGATACTTCCGGAACCCAGCTTTCCTCATCCAGAGCAGAATATCCTAAAATGGTATGTTTCTTATATTCAAATACTTCTACAGGATCTTCCTTTTCCCAGTCCCGGTTTACATACTCCGTTGTAATATAACGAATTCCAAGGTCATGAAGCAGTGCCCCAACGGCAATATTATATTGCCTCACCTGATTCAGATGCAATAATCTTGCCATAAATACACTCATTAGTGTCACCATAACGGTATGTTCATACAAATTTACCATACGGGCATTGATATCAATAATTCTGTTTTCCGGTATCTGGCTTACTTCTTTTACAACCTCATTTGCAATTACTTCAAATTCCCGCAGCGACTTATTCGTATGATAAATATGGTTTTCCATCACACGCTGCACACGTTCCACGAACTTACCGAAAACCGAATAATCAATAATCCGCGATGGAGCTTCATAATTTTCATACGGATCTTCTACCATAAGGGTTTCAATCCCAAGTGAGCGAATCAAAGGAATATATTCCCTCTTGAGTCTGCTTCCTTTGGAAATTAGTATCATTTTTTCATCTGTAAGAACCGGTTCTGCTAATATTTCATCTCCGCACAGCTCACTTACTGATTTTACCCTCATGTTGCACTCCCATTATTTTGCAGGATTGGTGCCGGTAGATTCTTTTGCCATCTTTAAAGCTTCCTGCTCTTCTTCTGCTAATGTAATAATTGAATTTCCGTCTATAATCTCTTTTATGTATGTATAGCAGCCCTCTCTGCTGTGTACTGCATTGAGAACGAATCCATTATCTGACTCATTCAACATTGCAAGAGAAAAACTAAGCTTTCCCCCCATCTCATTAAAAGCATCGTATTTTACCAGACCAATCTTCTGAAACGTAAATTTCATATTGTCGAACATTTTTCTGATATTTTTCTCATTTGCTTCGTTTGCAGACATCAGCTTATCGACCTGAGACAAACGGGTTACCAGAGTTTCTTCCAGCGATTTTGCATCTTTTCCCATCATGAATGCCTCATACTTTTTTCGCAGTTTGCTTGTCTTTGCCATATTCACAACGGTAAGTATAAATAAAATTACACAAAAAGCTGCCAATCCTAAAATAATATAATCGGAATCAAATCCTAAGTATTCTGATATCATATTTTTTCTCCTGTTTCTATTTTCTTACATTCTGTTAAAATTTTAAATAGGCTTTTTTCCCTATTTTTCTTCCATTTATTTTTGTATTGTCCGAATCATATCAATAATCCGATCGAGTTCATCCTGGGAATAATATTCAATCTCAAGTTTTCCCTTCTTTGCATCCTTGTGATTGATATATACCTTTGTTCCAAGGATGCTTTTCATCTGTTCTTCTAAATCATGATACACGGCTTCCAGTTTCGGGTCAATCTTCTCTTTTTCTTCTTTTTTCTTCTTTTTTTCGTTCTGAAGACTTTTTACAAGTTTCTCCGTATCCCGCACGCTTAATTTTTCATCAAAAATTTTCTGTGCAATGATATATTGCTGCTCCTGATCTTCAATTCCCAGAAGTGCACGCGCATGGCCCGTCGTCAGCATCTCATCGATAACCATTTGCTGTACTTTTTCATTCAGTTTCAACAGCCGCATGGCATTTGTGACTGCCGTTCTGCTCTTGGAAACCCGCTCTGCTACCTCATCCTGTTTCAGATTAAATTCTGTCAGAAGTCGTTTAAAAGCCAGTGCTTCTTCAATTGGATTTAAATCTTCTCTCTGAATATTTTCAATCAGAGAAATTTCCATAATTTCCTGTCTGGTAAGTTTCTTGATAATCACAGGAATTTCTTTGATTCCGGCTATTTTTGCGGCTCTCCACCGGCGCTCTCCTGCGACAATCTCATAATAATCCTCTCTCTCCTGTACCAGAAGAGGCTGCAATACGCCATACTGCTTTATGGATTCTGCCAGTTCCAATAACGCATCTTCATCGAATTTCTTTCGCGGCTGTTCCCTGTTCGGTTCCACCTTTGTGATGTTCATCATAATTGCATCTGCTGCATGCTCACTCCTTGGTCCTGCAACCGTTTTTGAAGCAGCAGGTTTTGTATTCACCTTATCCGTAATCAGGGAATCCAAACCTTTTCCCAATCCTTTTTTTATTGCCATTGTTACTCCCTTTCTTTCTTACAGATCTTTTCGATCCACGATTTCTTTTGCAAGTTTACGATAGCTCTCTGCCCCTGCCGATTTGCTGTCGTACATATTGATTGGAATTCCATAAGATGGTGCTTCTGCCAATCGAATATTTCTCGGAATCATCGTTTCATAAATCTTTGTATCCAGATTTTCTTTTACATTTTCCACAACCTGATTTGACAACTTTGTCCGGACATCATACATGGTAAATACAACGCCCTCCATCTGCAGATTTGGATTTAATCTCTCCTGTACAAGATTAATCGTATGTATCAACTGGCTTAAACCTTCCAATGCATAATACTCACACTGAATCGGAACCAGAACGGTATCTGCAGTTGTCATGGCATTGACTGTCAGCATATTTAAAGATGGTGGACAGTCGATCACAATAAAGTCATAATCATCACGGATATAATCGACTGCTGTTTTCAATATATATTCTTTATCATTTATTCCTAGTAGTTCTATTTCAGCACCCGCAAGGTTTACATTAGATGGTATCAGACGCAAACCTTTTACAACAGTATCCTGAATACTCTCATTGATGGAACACTCATCCAGCATCAGTTCATATACCGTATTCTCAACTTCATTTTTATCCACACCAAGTCCACTTGTCATGTTTCCCTGTGGATCTAAATCGATAGCAAGTACTCGTTTTCCCATTTCAGCAATACTTGCTGCAAGGTTAATCGATGTAGTTGTCTTACCAACCCCTCCCTTTTGATTTGCAATTGCAATAATTCTTCCCATATTTTCCTCTTTTCCTTTTTTATTCTCTGTATTTTATCCAGAATATTATTTCTATCTATTTTTTCTTATTTTTAAATGCAAAGGTTCTTCTCCATGCATTATTCTGTAAATTCCTTTACGATGCTGGATCAACATAAGAACAGTTGCAATCAGTACACATACAAATTCTATAGATTTTCCATGTATGAAATATACCACTGGAATCGCAAGCGCAGGAATGACAATCGCTCCCAGCGGAAGCCATCCGGTAAGTAACACTACGATGCCTCCTATTATGCAACAGATTGCTCCTGGAATTCCAAAGGTAAGTATCAACCATGTGCAGGTAACTGCAACACCTTTTCCGCCTTTTCCTTTTCTCCACAGAGGATAATTATGCCCAAAAATTGCTCCAAATCCGGTATAAAGAAAAACACTATGCCATGTCTTACCTGGAAACAACAGGTGACCAAGAATACCGGCTACGACAACTTTTAATATATCACCGGCCAATACCAGGGCACCTTCTTTCTTTCCAACATGCCCCATAACATTTGCCATTCCAGGATTCCCAGATCCTATTTCACTTACATCTTTTCCTGTGGAATGTTTCACAACGAACGTTGCAGTTAACATTGTTCCGTATAGATATCCCAAAATCAGTAATATGCTTTTATATATCATACACATCTTCCTCTTATTTTCTATTACAGTATAACATAAATTTGTTTAATCTCGAATAGTAATTATGTTGTTATTTCGCAGATTTTTATATTTTTCTTTGGCTCTTTTTTGTGAAAATGTTTCACGTGAAACATTTTTGATTTTTCTTGTTTTTATTATAAACTAAATTGTTGCTTAAATGCGTAGTTTAGAAAGCTTTTTATTTTTTATCGGACTGATTTACAAAGTGTTACTTAAAATATAAGTTTTTCTATACGATGAATTACTTTGTTTCGTATTGATTTAAATATAAGCTTTTTCTATAGGACGAAAGAAATGTATCCCTTCTTCCTGTTGGTTGGAGAAAAAATAAGCAAAAACTTAGTTGCATATTCTGTCTATAAGAACCATAAAGGCAACACAATCTATATTACAAAGTTACAAGTTACTGTTTACTCGGTGTCTGAACACCAAACACCATGCTGTTCTGCTACGTATGAACGTGATGTGGGTGTGAACTACCCCTTTTGTGAAGCAAAAATAAACACATTTTATGCTATAAATTATTATTTGTAGATTCCAGCACACATTGTAAATCTGTTTTCCAAAACCCTTCTCCTCCTTCTACACATAATAAAGAAACTATAGACAAAGAAATAATATTTGCAAACACCTGTCTGTGAAAAATAAGATATTCCAGAAATATATTAATTAAAAGCTCTTTTATTCATCTCTTTATATGATACAATAGATAAAAGACAATTATATGGAGGAAAAACATGTTAAATAATAAAGGGTTTGATACGTGGGCGAATGAATATGATAAAACCGTCCGTATTTCTGATAAGGAAGACACATATCCTTTCGCCGGTTACAAAGATGTCCAAGAAAATATTTTTCAAACAATTATGGAAACTCCAAAAGCAACCGTACTTGATATAGGTTTCGGTACCAGCACTCTCACAACAAGACTATATGAACAGGGCTGTACGATTTACGGGCAAGATTTTTCTGCAGAAATGATTAAACTGGCAAGCGAAAAAATGCCCCTGGCTCACCTATATCAGGGGGATTTTGCACAAGGGTTAGCAGAACCTTTGAAATACCAAAAGTATGATTATATTGTAGCAACTTACTCTCTGCACCATTTGACAGATAAACAGAAAATTATATTTATTCAGGAACTTCTGGATCTCTTAAATGAGAATGGGAAAATTATTATTGGTGATGTTGCTTTTGAAAATAGGGAGAAACTGGATGTATGTAGAGAAAAAGAAGGTAATAAATGGGATAACGAGGAAATTTATTTTGTTGCAGATGAGCTTAAGAAAGTATTTCCAAAACTTTCATTTATGACATGCTCCTATTGTTCCGGTATTTTAACATTGGTTCATTGAATCGAAAAAGGATAACAAGATGTTTCACGTGAAACATCTTGTTATCCTTTTTAAACGAAACTCTCGCGTTTTCTAGTCTTTTTACAATTCAATCAAATTATTACGAATTGCAAATACTGCAGCCTGTGTCCGATCTGTCACTTCAATCTTCTTAAATATATTAGATACATGATTCTTTACGGTTCTCTCACTGATATTTAATTTTTCAGCAATCTCTTTATTATACATTCCAACTGCCAGAAGTTTTAAAACTTCCAACTCTCTTTTTGTAAGACTCTCAATCTTTCCTTCATCTCTATTTTTCTCAATCATTTTCGAGTTCAATGAAGGAATCAGACTTGGCTGTATGTAATTTTCTCCTTCTACAATGGAAAAAATTGCTTTTTTCAATTCTGCAGATTCAGAATCTTTTAAAATATAACCATCTACACCTATATCCACCGCTTTCATCAAATATTCTACTTCATTATGTACAGTTAGAACCAAAACTTTTACTTTTGATTTTGAAGCCTTAAGTGTTTGTAATACTTCCAAACCATTTTTTCTTGGCATATTGATGTCAAGCAATAACACATCCGGTGTACATACTTTTAACTTTTCCAGACAATCAACACCATCTACTGCCTCTGCAATCACCTGTATATCTCCCTCTAATTCCAGTAAATTTTTTAATCCTTCTCTAATCATAGAATGATCATCTGCAATCATAATTTTTACTGCCATTTATAAATCCTCCTTCATTTTCGGAATCGATACGATAATAGAACATCCTTTTCCAGGTGCAGATTCTATAGAAATTGTTCCAGATAACAAGTATACCCTTTCTTTCATCATAGATAAACCAAAACCAGAATTATCATCTCGTGTTTCGTCAGAGATTGCATCTACATCAAATCCCTTTCCATTATCTTTAATCACCAAAACAATCTTCTTTTCTAAATAAGAAACTTTTACTTCCAGATAAGATGCCTGTGCGTGCTTCACCGCATTGTTACATGCCTCCTGAATAACACGAAGTAATGTAATCTGTACAACACTGTCAATTGAATATGGTGTTCCATCTGTTTCATATGCACATTCAATCCTATGAAATCTCTGAAATCGATCCAATGCCCTTTCCACAGTGACATCAAACCCAATATCATCAAAAGACATCGGTCTTAAATCGTAAATCAATCCTCTGGTATCTTCTATAATTTTACGAAGTGTCTGTCCAATAGAAAACAATTCCAGCTTACATTTTACAGGGTCTGATTCAATAATTTTAGAACATAACTCTGTCTTGTGTACAATTGCTGTAAGATTTTGCGTGGTTGAATCATGCAAATCTCTGGCAATTCTTTGCCGCTCTGTCTCAACAGAGCGAAGCAATGCCAGCCTGGTATCATAAGAATCTGTATTTGCAACCTTCTGAATCTTTTTTTCTATCTCCGTTTCTTCCCTGATAACACTGGCAATATCAACAATCCGAAATTCATATTCCTGTAATTGATCTCTCAGGGACATAAGCTTATTCGCTATATTTTTTTGTTCCTCCTGAAGTTCTTCCATCTTTTCTTTATGAAAAGAATTGGATTCTCTCGGGCTAAATGCTTCATATCCAGGATTTCTCTCATCCTCCAAAATCTGAAGAAACTTTGTATTTTCTTTTGCTTTATTTTCATACAATGAAATCTGTTCTTCCAAAGAAATTTTATGTTCTATAAATTCCTGACGAATTTTTTCCAGATAATCTTTTACCATTTCATTCCTCAAACATATGTTCTGTTTTATACTACCAATATCAATAATATTATAAATCATTTTTCCAGCAAAGAAAATAAAGAAATAAATATTGTTTGTAAAAATACCTAAAAATGTCTATAATATAGTTAAAATCAAATGAATTTTAAATACAAGGAGGATTTCCATGAAAAAAGGCACAAAAAAATTTCTTTTTTTCAGTGCTGCAACAATTGCGGGTATGTATGCATACAATCAATTTGTTGCCTCTACTTCTACAAAAAAGAATATGCTTCCAACTAAAAACGGGTCCTATTATTCCTGGAAGCAAGGAAATGTTTTTTACACAAAAATTGGAACTGGGGATCCCGTTCTCCTCATTCATGATACAAATTCCGCAAGTTCATCTGTTGAGTGGTCAAAAATTACAAAAAGACTTCAAAAAAAACATACGGTATATACCATTGATCTTTTAGGATGTGGTCTCTCAGATAAACCCGGACTGAGCTATACCAACTACATGTATGTCCAGCTGATCACCGCTTTTATAAAAGATATTATAAAATCCAAAACTGCTGTTGTGGCTTCGAACCTCTCCACTTCATTTGTAATCATGGCAAACCAGTTGGATTCCTCTATCATTGATAAGATGATTTTTATCAATCCGGTTTCTTTCCATTCCATGAATGCCATGCCAGATCAGCAAAGTAAACTAAAGCAGACAATCATAAATCTTCCACTGGTGGGAACCTTTATTTATAATCTGCTCATGAATCCTAAAAGAATTGACCGTCAGTTCCGTTCAACATATTATTGCAGATCCCAGCTGATTTCTTCTAAGACAAAAGATGCCTACTATGAAGCAGCTCATATGGACAACAGTAATGGAAAATATTTGTACTCCAGTCTACTTGGAAATTATATGAATATTGATCTCCGACATGCTGTGAAAAAAATTACAAAACCGGTTTCTTTTATTATCAGCAGCGATATAAAAGCAAACTACAAAACAGCACAGGAATACCGTAAATTAAATTCCAACATAGATATCACTTATATTTCCAATTGTAGGTTGTATCCACAACTGGAAAATCCGGAAAAAGTTTATCAAATCATTGAAAACAAGTTATCCAATTAATCAGAAATGGACTGTACCTCAAATGTACAGTCCATTTTTGTTATAAATCCATCTATAAATGTGAATTACATATTTTTTCCGCGCAAATCAGTGGAAAAAAGCATAAATTACAAAGGATTTTTTGCCGGCATCCCTGCTTTTCTTGGATATTTTTTTGATGTACCATTTACCTTTTTTGAAGATATAAATGCTCTCTTTGCTTCTCCAATGGAAAATTTATACACATTCTCGACTTTCCCACCCAAAAGAAATATGGCAGATTTTGCGGCAGCAACTTCATTTTCACAGTCTCCCGATTTATAGGAAATAAACTTTCCTCCCAACCGGACAAATGGAAGACAATATTCTGCAAGTGTAGATAAATTTGCAACGGCACGAGAAACACACAGATCAAATTGCTCTCTATACTCCGGCATACGAGCCACATCTTCCGCACGACCATGAACCGTATAAATATCTGTCAATTCCAAAGCATCTATTACCTCATTTAAAAATAGAAGTCTCTTATTCAAAGAATCCGCCAATACGATGCGTAACTCCGGAAAAGCAATTTTTAATGGAATTCCTGGAAAACCTGCTCCGGTTCCAAGATCCATAATCTTTAATGGATGATGCAGATCTACTACCTGTGTCAAAGAAATACTATCAACAAAATGTTTCTCCACGACTTCATCAAAATCGGTAATGGCCGTCAGATTCATCACCTTATTTTTTTCGATGAGCATTTCATAATAGGTCATAAATTGCTGCAACTGCTTGTCTGATAATGAAATATTCATCTTTGCAAGCATAGACAGAAAATGGTCTGTATTATATTCCATAGAATCCTCCATTATTTTTGTTTTTCGTTGTGTTCATCCGGGTTTAATTTAAAAAATAAATCTGGATTTGAATATTTTAATTGTTCAAGATAAACCAGAAGAACAGAGATATCTGCCGGTGTGACACCCGAAATACGTGATGCCTGACCGATATTTAACGGCTGAAACTCATTCAACTTCTGTTGTGCCTCAATTCGAAGTCCCGAAATTTCATTATAGTCAAATTTCTCCGGAAGTTTTTTCTTCTCTAATTTTTTAAACTTTTCGACCTGCTTAATCTGTCTGCTGATATACCCATCATATTTGATCAGAATATTTACCTGCTCCGTCACCTCTGCTGGAAGATCCGGCCGATCCACATCTATTTCTGCCAGTTTATCATAATCCAGCTCCGGTCTTCGGATCAAATCGGAAAGCGTTGTGCCGGTATGAAGTGGAATACTTCCATATTGCTCCAGAACTTTCTGTACTTTTGCATTTGCTCCGAGCTTTACCTCATTAACACGCGCAATCTCTTTTTTTATCAGTTCCTCTTTTTTGCAAACCCAGTCATACCGTTCCTGTGGAATCAAACCGATTTCATATCCTTTTTTTGTCAGACGTAAATCCGCATTGTCCTGTCGCAAAAGTAAACGATATTCCGCTCGTGAGGTCATCATGCGGTAAGGTTCGCGGTTTTTCTTTGTCACGAGATCGTCAATCAAAACTCCGATATATGCTTCCGACCGATCAAGAATCAATGGATCCCTTCCTTCAATTTCCATTGCAGCATTGATTCCGGCAATTAATCCCTGACAGGCAGCTTCTTCATATCCGGAACTTCCATTAAACTGGCCGCCACTGAACAAACCTTTAATTTTCTTAAACTCCAGAGACGCATATAAATTGTTTGCATCAATACAGTCATACTCTATCGCATATGCATTTCTTACAATTTTAACATGCTCCAGTCCCGGAAGAGTCCGATACATTTCATGCTGAACATCCTCAGGCAAAGAAGATGACATGCCGCCCACATACATTTCATTTGTACTAAGTCCTTCCGGCTCAATAAAAATCTGATGGCGGTTTTTATCCGCAAATTTTACCACTTTATCTTCAATGGACGGACAGTATCTCGGTCCTGTTCCCTCAATGATTCCCGCATAAATCGGAGAACGATCCAGATTGTTCCGGATAATTTCATGCGTCGTTTCATTTGTGTAAGTCAGCCAGCAGGAAGCCTGCTCAATCTGCACATCTTCCGGATTTGTTGTGAAAGAAAACGGAACGACCCTTTCATCTCCAAACTGCTCTTCCATTTTTGAAAAATCAAGACTCCTTTTATCGACACGCGCCGGTGTTCCTGTTTTAAATCTTCTCGTCTGAATTCCATGGGCCACCAGAGCGTCTGTCAGATGGTTCGCCGCTGATAATCCATTTGGCCCCGTATGTGTAATCATCTCACCAGTTAAACAGCGCGCTCTCAGATACGTTCCTGTACAAAGAACAACTGCCTTACATCTGTAAACACCTCCGGAAACTGTACGCACTCCGGTAATTTTCTGTTCTTCTCCCTCATGATATTCATCTTCCGGGAAAAACTGGTCTTTATTTGTTAATATCTCTGCGACTTCCGCCTGTCTTATGGATAAATGATCCGTATTCTGCAGGGTTTTTCGCATTTCTTTTGTATATTCCGCTTTATCAGCCTGTGCGCGGAGAGAATGTACAGCCGGTCCTTTCGATTTATTCAGCATTTTCGACTGGATAAATGTTTTATCAATATTTTTTCCCATCTCTCCACCAAGTGCATCAATTTCCCGGACCAGATGTCCCTTGGAACTTCCACCAATGTTCGGATTACATGGCATGAGTGCAATACTGTCCACACTCACCGTAAACATCATGGTTTCCAATCCAAGTCTGGCACATGCCAACGCTGCTTCGCATCCTGCATGCCCGGCACCGACAACAACCACATCATATGTTTCTTCAATATAAGGAATATTTTTCTCACTCATTTTTTTACCTGCTACTTTCCCATACAAAACTTTGAAAAGATTTCATCCACCAGATCATCCTCAACCGCTTCCCCGATAATCTTACCAAGCTCTTCATACGCTCCCATCAGATCAATCGAATAAAAATCTTCCGGCATACCATCATCAATACTTTGCGTTACCTGATGTAAATGATCAAGTGCTACCTGAAGTGACGTCTTCTGCCTCATGTTAATTGCATAAACTTCATCATTAAAAGTAACTTCCCCCTGGAAAAACATATCCCGGATCGTTTCTTCCAATGCATCAATTCCCTGATGTTCTTTCGCAGAAATCGGAATAATCTTTTTATCCAGAATATGCTGTACCTCTTCCACCGTAACTTTCGTGTCCAGATCCGATTTGTTTAATAAAACAATTGCCTTTTTATCCTGCAACAGATCCATGATCTCGTAATCACTTTCATCCAGCTCTGTCGATGCATCAATCACATAGATTACCAAATCCGCTTTCGCTGCGTATGTTCTCGCACGATCCACACCGATTTTTTCCACAACATCTTCTGTATCCCGAATTCCTGCCGTATCCATTACGTTTAATGTGATTCCATTCAGGTTAATCTGTTCTTCCAGAACATCTCTGGTTGTTCCTGCAATTTCCGTTACGATTGCCCGTTCTTCTCCAACCAGAATATTCAACAGAGAAGACTTACCTGCATTGGGTTTACCCACAATTACGGTGTTGATACCTTCTTTCAGAAAACGCCCATTTTCAAAGGTTTTCAGGATTTTATCAATTTTTATAACCAAGTTATCCACAGCATTGTGTAAAGTTTGTGGATAATTATCCAGAGAAATGTGCTCAGGGTCATCCAAAGCCGATTCTATAAAGGCAATTTCATGCAATATATCTGCCCGGATCTTTCGGATATCCACAAGAACCGCTCCCTGCAGCTGGGAAAGTGAACTTTTCAGTGCGAATTCATTTTTTGCGTTGATAACGTCAATGACAGATTCCGCCTGTGTAAGATCAATCCGTCCATTTAAAAATGCCCGTTTGGTAAATTCACCGGGTTCTGCCGGCCGCGCACCATGTTTGATGACGGTCTCCAAAATCCGTTTCATGACATAAACTCCGCCATGACAGTCAATTTCTACCGTATCTTCTTTGGTATAAGAATGTGGCGCTTTCATAAGTAAAACCATCACTTCGTCCACCATCTCGTTATCGTCATAAATATATCCATAATGAATGGTATGACTTTCACATAAACTCAATTTTTTATGACCATATTTCGAACGATAAATCCGGTCAATAACAGGCAACGCATCCTCCCCACTGATCCGGATAATTCCAATTCCCGAAGGGGACATCGCAGTCGCAATTGCAGCAATTGTATCTGAATTCATAAGTCTCTCCAATTCTAAACAAAGGTGAATACCCAAAACTGGATATTCACCTTATTTTTTAACTCTTTCAGTCCCTTATTTCTTTAATGTTACAACTACATGGCGATACGGCTCATCCCCTTCACTGTGTGTTGTAACATAATGATCATTCTGAAGTGCAGAATGAATAATCCGTCTCTCAAAAGGATTCATCGGCTCAAGCGAAACCGGACGCTTGGTGCGCTTTACCTTGTAAGCAATATTCTTTGCAAGATTCTCAAGCGTCTCTTTTCTTCTCTTTCTGTAATCTTCCGTATCAATCTTAACCTTATAATATTCATCGGAATGTTTATTGATTGCAAGATTTGTAAGATACTGAAGAGAATCCAGAGTCTGCCCTCTCTTGCCGATCAGAATTCCCATATCATTTCCTTTTAATTCTACTTCAATGATATGTTCTTCTTCATTTACAGCAACAATAATCTCTACTTCCATCTTCATTGCATCAAAAATGGAAGATAAAAACTCAACGACATTCTCATCCATGGAGAATTTCTTACGAGCTTTAATTACCGCATTTTTACTTCCAATACCAAGAAAACCGGTACTTCCTTTATCAAGAACCTCATACTCAAGCTGATCGCTTGTGATTCCAAGCTGAACGGTTGCCTGCGTAATCGCATCATCCACATTTTTAGCAGAAATCTCAATAAACTCCATATAACTGCCCCCTCTTATTTACGATTGTTCTTTTCACTAAATTCTTTTACAAGATTTGCCTTCGCAGCCATACTTCCCGGCTTTGCATTGGCCTTTGCAGCATTTGCTTTTTCAAGCTCCAGTTCTTTATTGGCAGAAGAAACATTTGCCTTTGACTGGATGGATCTAGTATTCATTGCCGCTGCCTGACGGATACGTTCCTCTGTAACGCCCATCTTTTCACGTTTCTTTTTCACTTTTTCCTGATTCTTTGCAATAATATCCTCAAGGTCTAAGTTCTCAATATGCTTGTTGATAAAGAACTGCTGTACCGCACGACAAACGGCACTGGCAACCCAGTAAATACCAAGACCAACCGGTGTCACGAAACAGAAAAACAAAGACATCAATGGCATCATCGTATTCATGGTCTTCATCTGTCTTGCCATCTGGTCATTATCTCCGCCTGCGCTGGCTGCAGTAGGCATCAACTTGATATTGATCACCTGTGTAACATAAGATAAAACCGGAATCAATACTGCAATAATCAACAACAGCCATGCATGACTCGCGATGCTGCTCTTAATGATTGCCCACGGAGTATCTGAAATATTCAGTCCGAGAAAATAATTGAACTGGTTCATGTCATGGAGTGTAGAATTAATGTTGTCACTCAGATTCGGAAACTGCTCAAAAATAGTTTTTCCGGCATCTGCAGTCTTCCCCCATGCAGTAGATGGAAGCTTGTACACAATATCCGTAACATAATTTGAAAGTGTGGTACCAGTAGCAGCACTTAATTTATCTGCCACATTGTTTGCATTTAATCCACTGGATGTCACTGCATTAAAATTTGTCATCAAAGCAGACAACTTATCCACAAAACCATTGGTATTGATAATTCCGTCCACAAGACCGGTATAAGAAGATTTTACACTTCCAATATATGCCGGAATATTATAAAATACACGATATAAAGCAAACAGGATCGGCATCTGGATCAACATCTGGATACAGCTTCCTGATGGAGAAATACCATATTTCTGATATACCAGCTGCGTTTCCTGATTCATTGCCATCATGGCTTCCTGATCTTTTCGATTCTTATATTTATCACGGATCGCATTCAGTTCCGGCTGCATTTTCTGCGAAAGTTTCGAGAATTTCTGCTGCTGGATGGTCAATGGCAAAAGACACATATAAATTAAAATCGTCATGAGAACGATTGCAAGCGGTACACTGTTGATCGTACCACCGGAAATTTTTAAAACAATGTCGTAAATTCCGCTCATGATCCATCCAAGAACCTTTGCAATCGGTCCGAGGAATTTTCCGGAATACGCTGTCAATTCAATCATGCCTGACATAAAAACCTCCATTTGGTTTATGGAACCGGGTCATATCCTCCCTTAGAAAAAGGATTACATCGCAAAATTCTCCAGGCAGCCAGCGCTCCACCCTTTATCGCACCATACTTTTGCACAGCTTCCAGTCCATAACAGGAACAGGTCGGATAATACGGACATTTTGTTGACTTCATGGGAGAAATATATCTCTGATAGAATTTAATACATGCAATAAGTAATTTTTTCAATACAATTCCATCTTCTTTTCCATATTAATGTATTATTTTATGAAGACCTCCAAGATGTTTCAGTGCGCTCGAAATCTGATGAAACGAAGCATCACGCGCTGTCCCTCTTGCGATGACTACAATGTCCAAACCACTATTGAACATGTCTTCCTGCAGTCGATACCCCTCTCTGATCAGACGGGTCAAATGATGTCTTATAACACTATTTCCTACTTTTTTACTAACGGATATACCTAATCTGTTTTTTTCTGTGTTATTTTCCAGAACATACATAACCAATAAACGGTTTGCATATGAATTTCCTTTGTTATACACATTCTGGAAATCTTTACTTTTCTTTAATGATTCTGAGAACTTCATCTGAAAATATCCTCATAATAGAAGAAAAGACCACAATAATGTGGCCTAAGCTGATAATTTTTTTCTACCTTTTAATCTTCTAGCAGCCAATACTTTTCTTCCGCCTGCAGTACTCATTCTGCTTCTGAAACCATGAACTCTGGCTCTCTGTCTTTTTTTTGGTTGGAATGTCATCTTCATTTCGTATCCACCTCCTCTACGTTAAAAAACATCACTTAGCATTATATCAGAAAAACGCTACAAGTCAAGTAAAATCAAGGTTTTTTCCTAATTTAATGTTATAAACACTACATATAATAAGGAAGAAATTCATTCCACTATATATGGTATCCACGCTTTTCCACGAAATAAAAAGTTATCCACAATTTGGGGATAACTTGTGGATAAACTGTCAATACTCCTTGGATAACTCTTTTTCCATCAACATCCATAATTTTTTAAAACCTCTGTAAAGCGCATTATTTCGCCGTTTACGCGCATGTGAATATGTTAGTATGGAAAAATATAAAAGGGTGTCTAAATGTTGATTCTACACCGAAAATGGTGTATTATAAATAAGAATGGGATTATGGGATAGTATCCTATTTTATAAGAAGAATGTGGAGAAAAGCAGATGGATAAGATTATTGAAAAGTGGGATGAAATTTTAAATACTGTGAAAAAGGAGTACGAGATCAGTGATGTCTCTTTTGATACCTGGATTCGTCCCTTAGAAGTCTTCGCCATCGAAGGAAATACTCTCTATATCCTGGTTCCTTCCGAACAGATGGCTTTAAGCTATATTTCAAAAAAATACCTTGCACCTCTGCGCGTTGCGATCGTAGAGATTACAGAAATTGAATATGAGATCAAATTCATCCTTCCGGAAGAAGCCAGGACGTTAAAGCTCAACACAAAACCTACAAAAGCTACACCTGCGGTAACTGCAGATGAATCTAATCTTAATCCAAACTACACATTTGACACATTTGTCGTAGGAAACAACAACCGGTTTGCACACTCTGCTTCCCTTGCAGTCGCTGAATCTCCGGGAGAAGCATATAACCCACTTTACATTTATGGTGGACCTGGATTAGGAAAAACCCACCTTATGCACTCGATCGGACATTTTATTTTAAACCAGAATCCGGATGCAAAGGTTATCTACGTTACATCCGAAGAATTTACGAATGAAGTAATCGAATCTATTCGAAACGGAAACGCTTCATCCATGACGAAATTCCGTGACAAATACCGGAAAGTCGATGTCCTTATGATTGACGATATCCAGTTTATCATCGGAAAAGAAAGTACACAGGAAGAGTTTTTCCACACATTCAACGCGCTGCAGACACAGGGAAAACAGATTATCCTGACATCCGATAAACCTCCAAAGGAAATGGAAACCCTTGAGGAGCGTATCCGTTCCCGTTTTGAATGGGGACTGATGGCCGATATCGGTGTACCGGACTACGAGACGCGTATGGCTATTTTACGGAAAAAAGCCGAAACGGATAACTTTGACATTGATGACGAAGTATTAAGCTATATTGCAAACAATATTAAATCAAATGTCCGGGAACTCGAAGGAGCTTTAAATAAACTTCTTGCTTATAACAATCTTGTCCACATTCCGATCACGATGGATATCGCGGAAAAAGAGCTTTCCAATATTATCACTCCGGACAAGCCACGGGAAATCACTCCACAGTTGATTATTGAAGTTGTTTCTGAACATTATCACATTTCTGTGGATCAGATGATTTCAAAGACAAGAAGTAGTGACGTCGCAAAACCACGCCAGATTGCAATGTACTTATGCAAAAATATGACGGAAAGTCCACTGGATACCATCGGTTCTTTGCTCGGTGGACGCGACCATTCCACAATTATCCACGGTATCAAGAAAGTTACCGAAGAATACGAGAAAAACGAAACTACAAGAAATATGATTGAAACCATTAAAAAGAAAATAAATCCAAATTAAATGAGTTTCTTCCTATTATAATGTGGTTTTATTTGCTTTTTTTACTTTCAACTTATTCACGTTTATCCACAGTGGATGGATTGTGCATGAGGTTATTAACGTAAATCTCTTAAAATTCGTTCCACAGACGAGCATGAAAAATCCTCATGCTTTTCACATGATTTCAAGCCGGTTATCAAACGCCGGAAACCGCTTAACATCTAACATGAAGAGGCTTATTCACATATTAACAGCCCCTATTAAGACTAAGACGAATGTCTTAATATATTTTTATTTATACCAGGAGGGAGTTTTTCATGAAACTGATCTGTTCTAAATCAAATTTATTGCGCGGAGTAAATATCGTATCCAAAGCTGTTCCTACCCGTACAACTATGGCAATACTCGAATGTATCCTTATCGATGCTTCTACAAACGAAATCAAATTAATGGCAAACGATATGGAACTTGGAATTGAAACACGTGTAGAAGGAGAAATTGCTGAACGTGGAGTTATCGCATTGGATGCAAAAATCTTTTCTGAAATTGTACGCAAACTTCCAGACAGTGATGTTACAATTGAAACCGATGCCTCTTTTAAGACAGTCATCTCCTGTGAAAAAGCAAAATTCAATATTGTTGGAAAATCCGGAGACGATTTTTCATATCTCCCATACATTGAAAAGAACGATGCAATTGTCATTTCTCAATTTACTTTGAAAGAAGTGATCAGACAAACCATTTTTTCTATTGCTGACAATGATAATAACAAACTGATGACAGGTGAATTATTTGAGATTAATGAAAACGAATTAAAGGTTGTCTCTCTTGATGGTCATCGTATTTCCATTCGCAATATTGAACTGAAAAATAATTATGAAAATAAAAAGGTTGTCGTTCCTGGAAAAACATTACAGGAAATCAGTAAAATTGTTCCTGGTGGAGTTGATGATGATGTACTCATTTATCTGACGGACAATCATATCGTTTTTGAATTTGATACTACTACTGTTGTATCCCGTCTGATCGAAGGAGAATACTTCCGTATTGATCAGATGCTTTCTTCCGCTTATGAAACGAAAGTTGTAGTCAATAAAAAAGAATTACTTGACTGTATTGATCGAGCAACACTTCTTGTCAAAGAAGGAGACAAAAAACCGATCATTATGAATATCACAGATGGAAGTATGGAGTTAAAAATTAATTCTTTCATCGGTTCTATGAACGAAGAAATTGATATTGAAAAAGATGGAAAAGACATTCTGATCGGATTTAATCCAAAATTCTTTATCGATGCTTTGCGTGTGATTGACGAAGAAAATGTAAGTCTTTATATGGTGAACCCAAAAGCACCATGTTTTATCAAAGATGATGAAGGAAAATTTATTTATCTTATTCTTCCTGTTAACTTTAACAATGCTGCAAATTAGGAGATCAAATGATTACAGTAAATATTCGTGAAGAAGACGAGTTTATAAAACTTGGACAGGCGTTGAAAAAAGCTGGAGTTGTCAGCTCTGGTGTGGATGCCAAAATGGTAATTCTGGATGGACAGGTTACGGTAAATGGTCAGACAGAACTTCAGCGTGGAAAAAAATTACATAACGGAGACGTTGTTACCTTTCAGGGTGAAACAATTCAGATCGTTCAATGATTATTAAGTCGATTGAACTTCGAAATTTTCGAAATTATGAAAATCTGGATATTCATCTGGATGAAGGAACCAATATTCTTTACGGAGATAATGCACAGGGGAAAACCAATATTCTCGAAGCTGCTTATCTGAGTGGTACAACCAAATCCCACAAAGGAAGTCGTGACAAAGAGATGATTCGGTTTGGTGAGAAAGAATCACATATCCGTACTATTGTCCAAAAAAAGGAAAAAAAGTACCAGATTGATATGCATCTCCGAAAAAGCGGATCCAAAGGTGTCGCAGTAAATAAGATTCCAATCAAAAAAGCAAGTGAGTTGTTTGGAATACTCAATATTGTTTTCTTTTCACCGGAAGATTTAAATATCATAAAAAACGGACCTGCAGAGAGAAGAAGATTTATTGATTTAGAACTCTGTCAGTTGGATAAACTATATTTGTCAGATTTATCCAATTTCAACAAAGTGTTGAATCAGAGAAACAAATTGTTGAAAGATATCTCTTTTCATCCGGATCTTGTGGATACTCTCCCGGTATGGGATATGCAATTATTGGAGTATGGAACAAGGATCATCCGGAAACGGAAAAAATTTGTGGAGGAACTGAATGAAATTATTTCGGAAATCCATTCTAAAATTTCCGGTGGAAAGGAACATCTGGTATTAAAGTATGAGCCAAACATTAGGGATGATCTTTTTGAAGATGAATTGCTGCGGGCACAGAATCGGGATTTGAGACTCTGTCAGACAACGGTTGGTCCACACAGAGATGACATGCTGTTTTCCATTGATGATGTGGATATCCGTAAATTCGGCTCTCAGGGACAGCAGCGTACTTCTGCACTTTCTCTGAAATTATCAGAGATTGATCTGGTCAGGAGATCCATTCAGGATACGCCGGTATTGCTGCTGGATGATGTGTTATCGGAACTTGACAGTAACCGGCAGAATTATCTGCTGAACAGTATTTCAGAAATACAGACAGTCATTACATGTACAGGGTTGGAAGAATTTGTAAAGAACCGTTTTTGTATCAACAAAATTTTCCAGGTGATTAACGGAAATGTTTATGAAAAGGAATCGGTTGAAGATATATAAATAAAAGGTTCATCCGTTGGATGAGGAGGAAATTGATGAGCGAATTAACAAAAAATAATCAGGAATATGGCGCAGATCAGATTCAGATTCTTGAAGGACTTGAAGCAGTCAGAAAAAGACCTGGAATGTACATCGGAAGTACATCTGCACGCGGACTGCATCATCTGGTCTATGAAATTGTTGATAACGCGGTAGACGAAGCTCTTGCCGGTTATTGCAAAAACATTGAAGTGACAATAGAAAAAGACAATTCCATAACCGTTGAAGATGATGGACGTGGAATTCCTGTCGGAATGAATCACAAAGCCGGTGTGTCTGCACTTGAAGTTGTATTTACGGTACTGCATGCGGGTGGAAAATTTGGCGGCGGAGGATACAAAGTATCCGGAGGACTGCACGGTGTAGGTGCTTCTGTTGTTAATGCTCTCTCTACCTGGTTAACGGTTGAAGTATATCATGACGGAAAAGTATATATGCAAAGCTACAAGAGAGGAAAAGCGGATGGACCGGTAGCTGCAGTTCGTGATTGTGATCCACAACTTCACGGTACAAAAGTTCATTTTCTGCCGGATCCGGAAATTTTTGAAGAAACCGTATATGATTACAATACACTCAAACAGCGTTTAAGAGAAACTGCTTTTCTTACAAAAGGACTTTGTATCACTTTACAGGATACACGGGAAGATAGTCTGCATAATCATAAATTCCATTATGCCGGTGGAATCAAGGAATTTGTGGAGTATTTAAACCGTGGAAAAGAACCGTTATATCCGGAAGTTATTTACTGTGAGGGAAATCGTGATGGAGTTTACGTGGAAGTTGCAATGCAGCATAATGATTCCTTCAACGATTCTACATTCAGTTTTGTTAACAACATCATTACGCCGGAAGGTGGAACACATCTTGCCGGTTTTCGAAATGCGTTGACAAAAACGTTTAATTCGTATGCGCGGGAAGCGAAAATTTTAAAAGACAGCGATGCGGCGCTTACCGGAGATGATATTCGTGAAGGGTTGACAGCAATCATCAGTATCAAAATTGAGGAACCACAGTTTGAAGGACAGACCAAGCAGAAACTTGGAAACAGTGAGGCCCGTGGTGCTGTAGACTCTGTAGTTACGGAACAGCTGACCTATTTTCTGGAGCAGAATCCGGATGTGGCAAAAAATATCTGTGAAAAATCACTGCTGGCCCAGCGCGCCAGAGAGGCAGCCCGAAAAGCTCGTGATCTGACAAGAAGAAAGACAGCACTTGAGGGTACTGCCCTTCCGGGAAAACTTGCGGATTGTTCCGACAAAAATCCGGAAAATTGTGAAATCTTTATCGTTGAGGGAGATTCCGCCGGTGGTTCTGCAAAAACTGCAAGAAGCCGTGCAACGCAGGCGATTCTCCCGCTTCGCGGAAAAATTTTAAATGTGGAGAAAGCAAGACTCGACCGGATTTATGATAATGCCGAGATCAAGGCAATGATCACGGCGTTCGGTACTGGAATTCATGAAGATTTTGATATATCCAAGCTGCGCTATAACAAAATTATTATTATGACGGATGCCGATGTGGACGGTGCACATATTGCGACACTTATGCTGACATTTTTGTATCGCTTTATGCCAGAGCTTATTAAGCAGGGACATGTCTATCTTGCTACCCCGCCACTTTACAAAATTGAGAAAAACAAAAATGTCTGGTATGCATACAGTGATGAAGAATTAAACAATATTCTTGTGGAAATCGGGCGCGATCAGAATAATAAAATCCAGCGTTACAAAGGACTTGGTGAGATGGATGCGGAGCAGCTATGGGAAACCACCATGGATCCGGAGCATCGAATTTTAAAACAGGTTATGATGGATGATGAAAATTCGTCTGAAATTGACGTAACATTTACGACTCTGATGGGTGATAAAGTAGAGCCGAGACGGGAATTTATTGAAGAAAATGCCAAGTATGTACAGAATCTTGATATTTAGGGAGGAGCAGATCAGTGGACGATAAAATATTTGACCAAATTCAACAGGTTGACCTGAAGAAAACGATGGAAACCTCCTACATCGACTACGCGATGAGCGTTATTGCAAGCCGTGCGCTTCCGGATGTTAGGGATGGATTAAAGCCGGTACAGCGGCGAGTCCTGTATTCCATGATCGAACTGAGTAATACACCGGACAAGCCACATCGTAAATGTGCGCGTATTGTCGGAGATACGATGGGTAAATATCATCCGCACGGAGACAGCTCTATTTACGGAGCACTTGTCAACATGGCACAGCCGTGGTCGACCAGATATCCACTTGTCGACGGACATGGTAACTTTGGTTCTGTGGATGGAGACGGTGCTGCCGCCATGCGATACACAGAGGCAAGACTTTCGAAAATTTCCATGCAGATGATTCGGGATATCAACAAAGATACCGTTGATTTTATTCCGAACTTCGATGAAACGGAAAAAGAACCTACCGTTCTTCCGGCGCGCTATCCGAACCTTCTGGTAAACGGAACGACAGGTATTGCTGTCGGTATGGCGACAAATATTCCTCCTCACAATCTGCGTGATGTCATTCATGCCGTTGTGAAATTAATCGACAACGATATTGAGGAGAAAGAGACAGACATTGATGAATTAATCAATATCATCAAGGGACCGGATTTTCCAACCGGAGGTGTGATTTTAGGTACTGCCGGCATCAATGAGGCATATCGGACCGGCCGTGGTAAAATCCGTGTACGTGCTGTGACAGATATTGAGCCGATGGATAACGGAAAAAACCGTATTGTTGTCACAGAGCTTCCGTATCTGGTCAATAAAGCAAGACTGATTGAAAAAATTGCAGAGTTACACAAAGAAAAAAGAATTGATGGAATTACAGATCTTCGTGATGAGTCTGACCGCGAAGGCATGCGTATTGTTATTGAGCTTCGAAGAGATGTAAATCCAAGTGTTGTTTTGAATTTATTATATAAACACACACAGATGCAGGATACGTTTGGTGTTATCAACCTTGCACTTGTGGATAACCAGCCAAAAATTCTGAATTTATATGAATTACTCAACTATTATCTCATTCACCAGAAAGAAGTTATTACAAGACGTACCAGATTTGATCTGAACAAGGCGGAAGAACGTGCGCATATTTTACAGGGATTGATCATTGCATTAGACAACATTGATGAAGTGATTTCTATTATCCGCGGAAGCCGTACAACTGCAGATGCAAAGAATGCCCTGATGGAACGGTTTGGATTATCCGATGCACAGGCACAGGCAATTGTTGACATGCGTCTGAAGACTCTGACCGGTTTGGAACGTGAAAAACTGGAAAATGAGTATAAAGATCTCATGGCACAGATCACGGAACTCAAGGCGATTCTTGCAGATGAGAAAAAACTTCTTGCAGTTATCCGCACAGAAATTCTGGAAATTGCGGATAAATATGGCGATGACAGAAGAACCCAGATCGGATACGATGAGTTTGATATTTCCATGGAGGATCTGATTCCGGAAACCAATACGGTCATTACCATGACAAAGGTTGGTTATATCAAGCGCATGGGAACCGACAATTTCAAGAGTCAGCACCGTGGCGGTAAGGGAATTAAGGGAATGGAGACGATCCAGGATGATTATATCGTGGAAATGCTTATGACAACCTCTCATCATTACCTGATGTTTTTTACCAATATGGGACGTGTGTACCGGATTAAGGCTTATGAAATTCCAGAAGCCAGCCGGACTTCCCGTGGAACCGCAATTATCAATATCATTCCGTTACAGCCGGATGAAAAGATTACCGCAATGATCCCGATCAAAGATTATGAGAAGGATAAATATCTGTTTATGGCAACGAAGAACGGAATTGTGAAAAAAACTTCCGTACTGGACTATGAAAATATACGAAAAACCGGCCTGGCTGCGATCAATCTGCGTGATGATGATGAATTGATTGAAGTGAAAATTACCGGGGATGATGAAGAAATTCTGTTATTTACCCGGTATGGACAGTGTATCCGGTTTAAAGAAGCCGATGTCCGTGCAACCGGTCGTACGACAATGGGCGTGATTGGAATGAACCTTACTGCCGGAGATGAAGTAATTGCCATGCAGATGGCTTCCCAGGGAGAATCTGTCATGATCGTATCAGAGAACGGTCTTGGAAAATGTACACGGATCAACGAATTTACAACACAAAACCGCGGCGGAAAAGGTGTAAAATGCTATAAAATCACAGAAAAATCCGGAAATCTGATCGGAGTGAAGTCTGTCGTAAAAGATGATGAACTGATGCTGATTACAACAGAAGGAATCATCATTCGGATTCGCGTAAATGATACGGCATTGCTGGGCCGTGTAACCTCAGGTGTAAAACTGATTGACCTGAAAGATGGTGTGACGGTTGCAAGTATTGCAAGAGTCGTAGAAGATAAATCACTGATGCCACCAGAAGAGGAAGCAACAGAAGAAAATGAGACAGAAGGTGATCCATCATGATTCGGACCATACAGACAGAAGAAATCACAAGAAATATAAAAGAAATGTGCATTGAAGCGAATCATTTTCTTGCGGAAGATATGGAACATGCCATGAAAAAGGCTGCAGAAGAAGAAAAATCCGAACTAGGGAAAAAAATTCTTCTGCAGCTGCAGGAAAATCTTAAAATTGCGGGAGAAGAAATGATTCCTATCTGTCAGGATACCGGAATGGCTGTATTTTTTGTAGAAATTGGTCAGGACGTGCATTTTGAAGGGCAATGGCTGGAAGATGCAATCAATGAAGGCGTGCGCCAGGGATACACGGAAGGGTATCTCCGTAAATCCGTTGTAGCTGACCCGATTTTTCGTGAAAACACAAAAGATAATACACCGGCAATTATCCACTATTCGATTGTTCCCGGAGACAAGGTGACAATTACGTTTGCTCCGAAGGGATTTGGAAGTGAAAATATGAGCCGCATTTTCATGTTAAAACCTGCGGATGGAATAGACGGTGTAAAAAATGCAATTCTTACTGCCGTAAAAGATGCAGGACCAAACGCGTGTCCTCCAATGGTAGTTGGTGTTGGAGTTGGTGGAACATTTGAAAAATGTGCAGTTCTGGCAAAAAAAGCACTGACAAGGCCGGTAAATGAACATTCTGAGATTCCTTATGTTGCGGATCTGGAAAAAGAGATGCTGGAGAAAATCAATAAGCTTGGTATTGGACCGGGAGGATTAGGTGGAACCACTACTGCCCTGGCTGTCAACATAAATACTTATCCGACACATATTGCAGGGCTTCCTGTGGCAGTTAATATCTGTTGCCATGTAAATCGTCATGCAGTCAGAACGATATAAGGAGGAACAGGTATGGATCAGCATATTACAACACCTATTACAGAAGAAGTAACCCAAAAACTTCATTCCGGGGATTATGTATACATCACAGGGACAATCTATGTAGCAAGGGATGCCGCACATAAGAGGATGATAGAAGCATTGGATCGGGGAGATCAATTACCGATTGATATCAAAGATGCAACAATATATTATATGGGGCCTTCTCCTGCCCGTGAGGGACGTCCGATTGGATCTGCGGGACCAACTACAGCCACTCGTATGGATAAGTATGCCCCTACCCTGCTTGATCTTGGTGAAAAAGCAATGATTGGCAAGGGAAAGAGGTCAAAAGAGGTCATAGACGCTATTATCCGCAATCATGCAGTCTATTTCGCAGCAGTCGGCGGAGCAGGTGCTCTGCTCTCAAAGTGTATCAGAAAATCCGAGATTGTATGTTATGAAGATCTTGGTGCAGAAGCAATCCGAAAGTTATATGTAGAGGATTTTCCGGCCATTGTAGTAATTGATCAGGATGGAAATAATCTATATGAGACGTCAATTAAGAAATTTGCATCAGAAATAGAATAAAAAATTAAAAAAGAGGTTGACAAAAAGGACTGTTTTTAGTAGAATAAACAATGCGTCACGTAAGGACGTAATTTTATATAGAAAATATCTGGAGAAGTACTCAAGTGGCCGAAGAGGTGCCCCTGCTAAGGGTATAGGTCGGGTTGACCGGCGCGAGGGTTCAAATCCCTCCTTCTCCGCTCTATATTTTCTAAATAAAATGAAAAAAGTTGTTGACAAACAATGACAAACATGATAAGATATCAGAGTTGTCGCGTTTGAGAGACAACAAAGAAAAATAAAAAAGTTGT
>ERZ808270.313-NODE-313-length-29782-cov-5.306220_pt1 | contig 29782 bp, 34 predicted proteins | sample MGYA00521082_ERZ808270 | MGnify/ENA primary metagenome ERZ808270 (study PRJEB31516, sample SAMN03275594) | gut metagenome | biome: mammalia-associated habitat; material: feces | host: Papio cynocephalus | place: Kenya | collected 2012-07-27 ... | reverse complement strand
CCGCGGGGGTAAATAGCCCTCCAGACCCGACCCCGCCCCGCCACTTGCCCCGGGGATGGTACGCCCCTGCCCCGTGACGGTCCGTCTCGCCGGGGCCTCGCTTTCCCTTCCTTTTGACGTGTCCATGCGCAGACCCGGTTGCATGTGCGCACGGAAAATGCTACAATATCTCCATCATGAAGCGGTTTCTGAGACATCTTTTCAAGCCGACGGCGCACGGGAGGCGTGTGCTGTCCGGGTGTCTCGCCGCGCTGGCCGCGGGAATTCTCCTCTTTTCGGGCGTCAGCCTCGCCGCGGACGCGGATCATGACTGTTCCCGGACGGACTGTCCGGTCTGCGCGGAGATGCAGCTCTGCGTGGCGAACTTCGAACTGCTCGGCAGTTCCTGCGGGCACGCGACCCCGGTTTTCGCGCCGGCCGTCGCCGCCTTTGTCCCGCTCCCGACGGGTGCGACCGCCTACCGGCCGCCCGCCCTTACCTTGCAATCTCTTTATGTGCGGTTGAACGACTAGGACGGCGCACCCGGGCCCGCGAGGGCCTTTCACCGTTCCAAACCGTTCAAATTACATCACACATAAAGAAAGAAATGAAAAATACATCTTTGTCTCTTGCGGCGTTCACGGCCGCAGCGCTCTTTTGCTCTCCCGCCCGGGCCGACGCCCCGTCCACACCGCCGAAAGAAATCGTGGTCGCCACATTTCCGGCATACGACTGGGCACGGCAGATCGTCGGCGTCCACACGAACACGCTGAACGTCAGCCTGCTGGAAAAGAACGGCGTCGACCTGCACAGCTACAAGCCGTCCGCCCGGGACGTCGTCCGGATTCTCAAGGCGGATCTCTTCGTCTACGTCGGCGGCGAATCGGACGGGTGGGCCGAATCGTTGGCGGAAAAGAAACGCGCCGCGCACCAGCGGGTGATCGACTTCATGCACACCCTGCGCGACGCCACCCGTCCGGAAGAAACCGTCGAAGGCATGCAGGCGGAAGACGAACACGAACATGAACACGCGCATGAACACGAACACGGGCACGACCACGAACACGAGCACGAAGTAGAGAAGGACGAGCACGTCTGGCTCTCGCTGCGCTTTGCCGCGCGGCTCGTGGACGCGCTGGCCGCCGAAATCGCCGCGATCGACCCGGCGCACGCGGCGGACTACCGCGCCAACGCCGCCGCCTACCGCGCCAAGATCCTGGCCCTGGACGCCCGCTACGCCGAAATGGCGCGGACGGCCAAGCGCAAGACCATGCTGTTCGCCGACCGCTTCCCCTTCCGCTATCTGGCGGAGGACTACGGACTGAAGTACTACGCGGCGTTTGCGGGCTGTTCGGCGGAGTCGGAGGCGAGTTTCAAGACGGTCGTCTTTCTCGCGTCCAAGGTCGACGCCCTGAAGTTGCCGTGCGTGCTGACGCTGGAGCGGTCCGGCGGGAAGATCGCCGCGGCCGTCTTGGGCGCGGCGCACACGAAGCCGGTGCGGATCCTCTCCGTCGACTCGCTGCAGTCCGGCGAGCCGCGCGACTATCTGCAGGCGATGGCCGCCAATCTCGCGGTTTTCGCCCAGGCCCTGAACTGAGGAGCTGCGCATGGAACTTCTGTCCTGCACGAACCTGCGTTTCGGCTACGCGGGCCAGCCGCCGTTCGCCTGCCCCGACTTCACGGTCGGGGCGGGCGATCTCCTCCACATAGCGGGGGAGAACGGCACCGGCAAGACCACGCTTCTGCGCGTGCTGGCCAGCCTTCTGCCGGTCTTTTCGGGCCGGATCCGCCGCGCCGGCGCACTCCGGCCGGGGAGCGTCGGCTATCTGCCGCAGCGCACGCCCTTCCAGGACGACTTTCCCGCCACCGCGCGCGAAATCGCGCTTTCCGGCTGCCAGGCGGCGCGCGGGTGGCGGCCCTTCTACACCCGGCGCGAGAAAGAAGCCGCCCAGGACGCCCTGCGGGCTTTCGAGGCGGACGATCTCGCCGGCGTCTCCTACCGGGCGCTCTCGGGCGGCCAGCGGCAGCGCGTCCTTCTGGCGCGCGCGCTCGCCCTGCCCCGACGGCTCCTTCTGCTGGACGAGCCGTCCACCGGGCTCGACGCCCCCTCGACCGCGCACATGCGCCAGGTGCTGGAGGCGTGCCGCGCGCGCGGCACGGCCATCGTCCTCGTCACGCACGCGTCCGGCCTGCTCGCCGGCGTCGAACACAAAACCGTCACCGTCCACCGGGAGGCTCCCCGCCATGATTGACCAGCTTGCGGACTATCTGCGCTACCCCTTCGTGCGCCATGCCCTTCTCGTCGGCACCCTGATCGCCGTCAGCGCGGCGCTTCTGGGCGTGCCGCTCATCCTCCGGCGGCTGTCCAACATGGGCGACAGCCTCTCCCACGTCGCCTTCGCCTCGCTGACCCTCGGTAGCGCCCTCAGCCTGGCGGGCGGGTTCGTCTCCGCGCTGGTCGGCACGTCCGTCTGTTCCGTCCTGCTTTTGCGCGCGCCGCGGCGGACGCAGACGAAGGGAGACGCCGCGCTCGCGATGCTTTCCGCCGGCATGCTCGCGGCGGGTTACCTCGCCGCCAATCTGGCCCCGAAGTCCGCCAACGTCTCGGGCGACGTCTGCACGACGCTGTTCGGTTCCATATCCATCCTGACGCTGACCGACGCGGACGTGTGGATATGCTCCGCGCTCTCTCTGTCCGTCGTGGTCTTCTGCGTCTGGACGCACCACCAGAGCCTGGAATACGCCTTCGACGAGGATTTCGCACGCGTCGAGGGCGGGCACGTGAAGCTCTACAACACCCTGTTCGCGCTCGTCGTCGCGGTCGTCATCTCCACCGCCATGCGGCTCGCCGGGGCGTTGCTCGTCGCGGCGCTTCTGGTGTTCCCGGCGGCGTCCGCCCTGCGGATCTTCCGTTCTTACCGGGCGGTTTGCGTCTTCGCGGCGCTTCTCGCCGCGGTCACGGCGAGCACGGGCATCGTGGTTTCGGTCCTCGCCGGCACCCCGGTCGGCGCGACCGTCGTCCTGACCGAGGCGGTCGCCTTCGGCGTTTGCCGGCTGATCGGACAGAAAGGGGGACTCAAATGAGGAAGCCTCTCGTCCTGAACATCCTCGCCGCCGCCGGAATCGCCGCGTCCGCGCTGGCCATGTCCGCCGGCCGGTATCGCAACCCCGCCTATGCGCGCATTCCGCCGCCTTCGTCGCCCGTGGACGTCGATTTCACCGAATTCCACGGCATCCTGCGCGACGTCAAGTTCACCGCCTTCCTGCGCGCGCCGGGGGACTTCCGCGGCAAACGCGTGCGCCTGTGCGGCGTCGCCCTGCAGGCCGAGGACGCGAAAGGACGGCGGCACTACGGCGTCAAAGTCTTCGACGCGGCGGGGTGCTGTCCCCTGTTCGTCGTGGAATACCTCCCCGCCGGCACGAACGCCGTCCCGGAGGAAGGCGCGGAAATCGTCGTGGACGGGACCGTCCACACGCCCGGACCGGGCGCATTCTGCCCAGTCGCCGTCGGCAACGCGGTCGCGCGTCCCCTCTGAGCGGGGCTCTCCAGCCCTGTCCGGACCGGCGCATCGGCGACAAAAGGAGGAGAGACCACGGTCTCAGGGTCAAAAGACCACGGTCTCTCGGCCAAAAGACCGCGGTCTCTTGAGTAAAAGACCGCGGTCTCTTGCGCCTCCCCCGCCGGGAAGACGGTTGCGGTGTCCCCGTACGCCCCGGCTTTCCGGGCGGTATTGCCTTGTTTTGCGTGGGATTCGGCCTAAACGACCGGTTTGCGCGCTTTTCAGGTGCAGTAGGCGGCTTCCGCCGCACAAAAGGCGGCGTGGACGTCTTCCGGCGACTGCGCCTCGTCGAGCCGCGCAAGGAGGTCCGATCCGTGGGCGAGGACGGCCAGGCGCGCGAGGATGTGCAGATGTTCCTGATGCTCGGTCGCACAGATGACGAAGAAGTGCCGCGTCGCGCCTCCGTCGGGCGCCCCGAAGAAGACCGGGCGGACGGCGCGTCCGTAGGCGATGAAAGTGCGCTCGAAGAAGTAGGGGTCGTGGCGTTGGGGATGCAGGAACGCCGCGCCTTCGCCCACGGCGGTCGAGGCCGCCTCCTCGCGCGCCTGAAGCGCCGCGAAGAGCCCGTCCACGTCGTACACCCAGCCGGATTTGACGGCGAGGTCGGCCATGTCGCGGATCATGCCCGCCTTTGTTTTGGCTGGGACGGCCAGATCGATGGCGTCCGCCGGGACGAGGGGCGCCAGCTCGAGCGCGGCGGTTCTGCGGCGGCGCGCGGCGTTCATCTCCCGGTGGCTGGCGGCGAGCACCTTGCGGCTCTCGCAGAGGAGATTGCGCTGCGCCCACTCCAGGACGTCCGCGGCGGAAAAGAAGAATTCGTCTCCCCGCTTCTGCGCGGCGATTTCGCCGCGCTGGGCGCAGTGCTTGAGTTCGTTCGGCTCGACGTGCGCCTGGGCGGCGGCTTGCGCGAGATTCAACATTTGGTGGTGCATCAGCCCCTCTCCCGCCGGACAGGCCGGCGACATATGCGGATCAATTCCGTGAAAACAAGCGTATCCGCCGCGCCGTTCGACGAGACGACCTTCTCGCGCAGAAGCATCAGCCGTTCGCGTGCGCGGCGCAATTCCGCGAGCGTCCAGTTCCGCGCGAAGCCGCAGAGCTTGCGGAAGACGAAGGGATTGAAGGCGCCGGCGCAGTCGTCCGTGCGGCCGGCTTCCTGGGCGGCCTTGATTTCGAGAAGCTGGCGCACATATTTCTCGGCGATGGTCGTCATGAAGACGGCGAACCCGTTCTCGCCTTCGAAGCGGCGCAGGGCGGCGACGAGCGCGGCGACGTCGCGCGCGCCCAGGGCGTCCGTCACGTCCCAGGCCGGGGATTCGTTTCCGACGCCCGGGGAGGAGATTGCCGCCACGTCCGCCGCGGTGGCGGTCTGGGCGGCGGGGTCGAGGTAGTCGCGCAGCTTGCGGACTTCCTGCAGGAGCGAGCGCGTATCGTCGCCGACGCGCGCCACGAAGGCTTCCGCCGCGCCGGGGTCGAACGCGAAGCCGGCTTCCGCGGCGAATTCGCGTGCGCGGTCGAGGGAAGACGCGCGCCTGTCGCGGTCCTTCTGCTCGGCGAAGACGACGAATTCCGCCACCGGCTTAAGGCGCTTGGCGAAGACGCTCGTCATCAGGAGCGTGGGGGCGGTCAGGATGAAGGTCTGGTTGTCCGGCGGCGGGTTCGCGGCGATTTTCGCGGCGAAACGCTCGAGCGCCGCCTTCACCTCCGCGGACGTCTTGTCCGCCGCGCCGTCCTCGCTTTTGGCGCGCGCCCCGGGCAGGAACTTCACGTTGCGCCACCAGGTCGTTTTGACGGGATCGAGGAACGGGGGCGTGGAGAAACTCGCGTCCGCCGCCGCGAGCGACTTCATCTGGTCTTCCGCGTTGGAGGCCTGGCTCGCGTCTATGACCTCGAGCCCGACGGGGTCCGTGCCCAGCCGCTTCTTCGCGGCTTCGTCGACGAGAAAGTCGTCCTTACCGATGATTACGCAGACGGTGCCCATAACAGAGGAATGCGATGCCGAGGATGATCATGCCGATTGAAATCGTCTGGCCGATGGAGAGCGGCCCGATGTGCGCGCGCGGATCGTCGCGCAGAAACTCGAGTCCGAAACGGATGAGGCCGTAGAGGACGAGATAGGCGCCGGCCGTGAATTCGCGCGCGCGGCGGTAGATCAGGAGAAGGACGGCGAAGAGGACGAGAAGCGCCGCGGCCTCGAAGAGCTGGGTGGGCAGGACGGGAAGCGAACAGACCGCGTCCGGGGGCAGGGCGCCCTCCTGGATCTGGGCGTACCAGGCGGGGGAGTGGGCCGGGAAGACGACGGCGAGGGAGGAGGTCGCGCGCCGCCCGAAGCAGCAGCCGTAGAAGAAGCAGCCGATGCGCCCGAACGCGTGGCCGAGGGGAATCACCGCGGCGAACAGGTTCGCGAGCGCGAACGCCTTCTCGTGCTTCGCGCGGCACCAGACGAAGAAGGTCAGGATGGCCAGGATCAGCCCGCCGTAGAAGACGAGCCCACCTTCCCAGACGCGGAAAACCGTCCAGGGACGCGCGGCGAAAACCGTCCGCCAGTTCTCTATGACGTAGGCGAGGCGGCTGCCGAGGACGCCGGCGAACATGAGGAAGAGAAGAAGATTGGAAAGGTCCTTCCGGCCGGAAAGCTTTTCCGCGACCTTCCAGCTGAGGATGAAGCCGAGCGCCATGCAGAAGCCGTAGGTCTTGAGGTGGAGGAAGCCGAGGTTGACGAGATCGGGGTGCATAATGTCAAGTATGGGATGAAAGGAGGTTGACGAGTGACCGGCCGGCGTTCCAGAGCGCACGACCGACGCCCACATAGGCGGCAAGGACGTCTTGCGCGAGAAAGCCGCCCAGCGCGGCGAATGTCAGGTCTGTCGTGCAGGCGAGCCAGACCAGCACGATGAGGACGTTGACGATGAAGATGAAAGTCCACGAGAAAAGCCGTCCATAGAGCTTGATGTCCGGTTGGGCGTGGGACAACGTTTCGATCGTGAAAAGCACGTGGAACGCCCAGGTGAAGCCGATCATGAAGAGCCAGAGGGGAATCGCCGGGAGCGGACGGATGAAGGCGTAGGTAACGAGCGCGGCGACGATGACCAAGAACGTGTAGAACGGAAAGAAATAGGGGGCGAGCGTAATGAGCACGTTGCTTTTCGACAGGCGCACGCTTCCGCCGGACTCCGACACGCGCAAATCGGAAGGCATCGCGCCGAACAGGAGTCCCCACAGCGCGTGCGTCAACTCATGGCCGAGGACGTACGTGCGCACGGGACGCGGCAACGCCAGCCAGACGAAGACGAAGACCAGAACGCCGCCCAGGAGGGACAGCGTCCCCACGGTGAAGCCGCCGGACGATGCCGCGAGCGCGTGGACGAACGCCCTGCAAACGCCCCAACAGGCGGGCAGAAGGAGCACGCCGAACAGAAAACGCAAGAAGCCCGCCATCAGTCGCCCTCGAAGATGAAAACGAGTTCGCCCGGGAAAACGCGGTGCGCCCGCTTGCGCGCGATGGACTCCACGAAGTCGCGGTCGGACTTGAACCGGCGGCGTTTCTCGACGAGCGCGGCGATTTCACGGTCGCGTTCGGCTATGTGCGCCGTCAACTCGAGCTCCTGGTTTTTCAGCGCGCAGGAGCGCTGATAAAGCGGATAAATGACCACGCCGCCACCGCACACGGCGCTCAAAATGAGCGCCACGGTGATCCAACGGCAAATACTCTGTCTGGAAATTTCATTCATTACTCATACAGTATATCATATTTTTTAACTTTTGGGGTTGACTTTTTCCAAAAATATGAGATACTATATGTTAGTGAAATTGGCCTACCAGGTTCTCTCTCCGAGAATCGGCCAAGAAAGAGAGAAAAATGAAAATCAAAAGCGCAAAAAAATCAGAGGCGGCAAAGGTTGTCGTCAAGAAAGCCGCGAAAGCTGGCGCGAGCCAGGTTGCGCAGGTTGATGAAAAGAAGTCCGTGACGTTCACGGTCCACGCCGACAAGGGCAAGACCGTCTATGTTGCCGGCTCTTTCAACAAGTGGGATCCCACGGCCAAGAAATTGACCTACAAGGCACGGCAGGGACTCTACGCCGCGACGATCAATCTTGTGCCGGGCGAGTACCAATACAAATTCGTGATCGACGGCACTTGGTGCGCCGATCCTGAGAACACAAACGCTGTCCCCAATGATCAGGGGACCTTCAACTCCGTTATCGTCGTCAAGTAACGGAGATGTTGCAAACAAGAGGGGGCACGAAGTTTTTCCGTGCCCCCTTTTTGTCATTGCCCCGTCGCGCCGTCAAGAGACGCCGCCGTTGGTCTTTAGAAGTTTCTTCAGCCGCGTGGCGTGCAAGAGACGTTCCATGGCCGTCATGCGGTCGATATACAGTACGCCGTCCAGATGGTCGGTTTCGTGCTGGATTGCACGGGCGAGAAAACCCCGCGCGGTCACCATCTGCGGATTGTTGTCGGCGTCCAGAAACTGGCAGGTCACCTGAAGCGCCCGCGTCACTTCGCCGCCCACGCCAGGAAAACTCAGGCACCCTTCCTTGTCGTGCTGGCTGCCCTCGCTCGAAATTATACGGGGGTTGAACATCACGAGCGGCATCCTGACCGGGGCATTGAAGAGCTCGTTCTCCACGGTGTCGCACCCCGCCGGAATGTCGATTACGCAAAGGCGCTCGGTCCGGCCGACCTGCTCGGCGGCGAGCCCCACGCCTTGCGCCTCATGCATGAGTTTGAGCATGTCGTCCGCAAGTGTCCGCAACACGTCCGTCACGACCGGGACTTCCTGCGATTTCGTGCGCAATACCTTCTCGCCATATTTACGTATCTTCAACATATGCGCCTCACTTCTTTCCCGTAGAACCAAATCCGCCCGCACCGCGCGTCGTTTCGTCGATTTCATTCGCCTCGACAGGCTCGACCTGCGTCACGGGCGCAATCACAAGTTGCGCAATACGGTCGCCAATATGGACGATATAGTCAACTTCCGTCGTGTTGAAGAGGATGACGCCGATCTCGCCACGGAAGCCCGCATCAATCGTGCCGGGCGCATTCAGCACGGTAATCCCGTTCTTGAGCGCGAGCCCCGAACGCGGGCGAACCTGTGCCTCGTAACCGGGAGGCAAGAGCATCACCAACCCGGTCGGCACGAGCGCACGCCCCCTCGCGGGCAGCACGACTTCCGCTACACTGCGAATGTCCATCCCCGCGTCGCTCGCATGCGCATAGGCCGGCAACGTTGCCTGGGGATGGATTCGCTTGAAAGCGAGCGTCATTCTTCCGTATCCGCCTGCTCGACGGACGACTGCGCCGTAGTCGTGAAGCCCAGACGGTTGAGATTGTCGTCCAGCCACATTTCATACAAGTCTTCGATTTGACTGTACGTCAGACCCTCGCGGATGGACTCCTCGCGCGAAGCACGGGTAGCCAGATCGCCGGGTTCGCGCGCCGTGCAGACGACGACCAGAGCACTCTGCGCGCCAGGCTTGGCAGACGGCAGGACAACGGGGTCCGAAATCTCGCCTGCGCGCAGCTTCATGGCCGCGCGGACAACCTCCGACTGATCGGCAAAGACGCCAGGCGTCAAATCAGCCACGACGAAAGAAAGATTGGTCGAGACATTCCGGGTCGTCAGAACTTCATTCGTGCCTCTGGAAACAATCTTGGCAATGGACGCTTTGAAAGCATCCTCTTTCGCATCGGCCAAGGCTCGATTCTCGATGAAGGGCTTGGCTTCTTCAAAGGTGGGCGTGTGCGCCGGGCTGACGCCAACTTTCTCGACAAGCCACACGTTCTTGTCGGATGCCACGACCGCATAGCGCAAATCTTCAGATTCCGTATCCAATTCGGCGACCGACTCCTCAAAGGCCTGCGCCCCCGGCAAAACAGCGGAGGAATCAACCATGAAACCCGGCACGAACGCGCGATCAAGCGAGAACCACGGGCTTGTGTGAACCTTTGAGCCATCCGCCTTTGCGATGGCATCCAGTCGCGAACCCTTCGCGTCCTCGCCCGGTTTGCGATTCGCATAGGCACGGCGCTGCAGATTCGTCGTCAGGCATTCCACCGCGGCGAGCAGGCGCAATTCTTTCTCGATGTCTGTCTTGACTTCGTCAAAGGTCTTCACTGTTTCCACACCGTTCGTATCCGTTGTCGTGTAACGGTCGCTGGAAACATCATAAAAGTCGCGCATTTCATCTTCGCTTACCGTCACGCGTGCCAGCAGGTTCGTGTCCGTAGCCTTGTAGCGAATGTAACGAATACGAATGCGCTCGGGTAGCGCCAAAGACGCCGTATTCTTCTCGTACCACGCCTTCAAGGCCGCGTCATCCACCTTGACGGATTTTGCGTCCTCGGCGGACTGGCTGAAACGCGCCACCCGGACGGTAAACTTGTCCGTCAAATCGGCCAGCCTACGCTCAACTTCGGCGGGCGTGATCCAGATTGCCGCGCCCAAAAGCGCGCGCTCGAGTCCCTCGCGCAGCACGAGCGAACGGCGCAAGGCGTCTTCGAACTGCTTGGGGGTCTTTTGGAGGCGCTCGCGCACGAGCTGCTCGTAGCGCGCCGAGCTGAAGCCGTCGCCAAACGAGAACATCAGGCGAATACGCTCGGCCAGACGGGCGTCACTGATCGAAACGCCGTCTTTTTCGGCCGTTTTAAGCGCCGCCAGAACTTTCCACGCCTCCAGATTGGTTTCCGCGAAGTCCGTTTCCGCCGCGCGTCCCTTTTGGGAATCTTTGACAAAGTTCACACAGTCGGCGAACTCAGCCGAGGTGACCGCTTCGGGACCGAGCGTGCCCGCTTCGCCTTGCGCTCGCGCCTCATTTGATTGCGTGGAGAACAAATCGTCAAAGCAAAATGCCGCAGAAACGACAATCGCAAAGACGCCCCACACCCACTTGTTGCGGATTAGTTTGTTAAACTTCTGAATGACCATTTGATATTTTGCCTCTTCTCTATATTTTATTTCTTTATTTCACTTAAAATTCAGAATTCAGATTCCATGTCGTTTTTAGCGGACGCACTCCAATCATTCTCGGAGGCACTCTCCCCTTCTGCTTTGTCGTTCAACTGCGACTTAGTCTTTTCCTGGCGTTCTTTACCAGCCTTTTTCTCGGCATCAGACACGCTGTGCTTTTCAAGCTCGCCCGAATTGACTTCCGGACGCCCTTCCGTGAAAGCGCAACGATTGACTAGCTCACCTTCGCTGTTGAATGTCATGACCGTGACGGCTAGACGCTCGCCGATGTCCGGCACGGCACGAAGGATCCTTACTGAGGTCTTCGGTGTCAACCTCCATTCAAGCGTCTTCCCAACGATCCGTTCCTCGCCTGTCTCGGCATCTTTTTGCCGGACGGCGCCTTGGTCCAAATCCAATACCAGATCGCCCCGCATACCATAGATGATGGTAGCCAAGGCATCCTGGGAAGTACGAATCGAGAATTCCTGTGCCGCGCGCATGGGGAGAACCTTGAAGTTAGGGCCCTCCACCGATGCCACACCCGTTACGCAACGCACCACAACCTTGTCGCCATCGGGCATAAGTTCGCGCGTATAGCGCGAGTCACCCGCCAGGTTCTTCGCGGCAAAACCAGGAGACGATACAGTAAACGCGTCTTTGTCAATGGTCCGCGGAAGACTCACGTCCACCAAACCGGCGCCGAGGATGATTTCACGCGTCTTGTCACCTAACGGCTTCCGGGCGGTTGTAAAGGAGCCCGCGCCTGTCAAGCGAACCGTGGATTCCGGTCCGAACGCAAGCGTCAAGCGCGTGTCGGGAGACGTTCCACGATAGCTTGAACCAAGTGGATAGGCATAGCCTTCCTGCACGGTCTTCCATGTTGATTCGCCAGGAAGAAGGACTTCCGCCACGCCCTCCACGCGCGAGCAAAGCGGCAGTAGTTGAAAGACTTTCTGCTCAGCAGGACTGGAAACTTCCGTGGGCGAAGACACCTCCGCAAATTCCTGTTCCTGAGCCTCTTCTGCATAAATACAAGTGGTCATCGCCACAGAGGAAACGGCTATCCTACAGATCATCTTTTTCATACCGACCTTCTTCCTGGCAAGTTCAATCAACCGACCAGATGAGCGCCCGCAGAGGGCTTGATCAAACTGCATTGGGGCTCGTCGACGAACCGGGCCTTGTAAGCCGCGGTAATTGTCGCGGCAATCTTGTCCGCCGCCGTCGGGTCGACCAACAGACAGCAACTACCGCCAAATCCGCCGCCCGAAAGACGCGCACCATAGACTTCCGGGATAGTTTTCGCGGCATCGACCACGACATCCAATTCCTCGCAAGAATTCTCGAACCACTTGCGGCTCGATTCATGCGAATCGAACATGAGCGCGCCAAACTCCTTCAGGTGTCCCTTGTTGAGCAATTCCGCGCCTTGAAGGACACGCTCGTCTTCGCCAATCGGATGCACCGAACGACACGCGACAACTTCCGGCAGCCCGTTGCGGTAGAGAATCCATTCCGCCGTCGTCACATCGCGCAGATGCGTGACGGGCTTGCGCAGAATAGAGGCGAAGTATTTCGCCGCCTCCTCGCACGCCGCGCGACGGGATGCATACGCGCCATCCACCAGCGCATGCTTGGCGTTCGTTTTGACCATCATGAAGGCAACCGTCGGACCCAACGGAACCGTTTCGAACGTATTGTAGCGGAAATCACTCTTTACGAGCGACCCCTCCTCGCCATACATGGACGAAGCCTGATCAAGAAGTCCACACGGACACCCCGCGAAGGTATGTTCCGCCTTCTGTCCGATCTTGGCCATTTCGGTTTTGTCCTTCTCGATGCCGTAAAGTTTCGAAAAGGCGAGCACCGCGCACATCTCAAGCGCCGCTGAAGACGACAAGCCCGCACCAAGGGGGATATTGCCGAGGAACGCGGCCTTGAAGCCATGCTTGGCCGTTTCGGGCTTCCCGTCGAAGAGCCAGTTGAAGGTTCCGGTGACATAGTTCTGCCATGTCATTTCTTTGGCCGGGGCGACCGTCTTTGTCGTAAATTTGGCCGTTTCCATCAAATCCGCGGCCGTCAACTCGCATGTCTCGTCCTCGGAGGGCGAAAGCGCGAAGAAAGTGCCCTTGTCAATCGCCGCGGAGAACACGAATCCCTCATTGTAGTCCGTATGGTTGCCCAAAACCTCGATGCGGCCAGGCGCGTAGGCCACAATTTGCGGCTTGGCCCCATGGAGTTTTTCGAACTTGGCGACCAGTTCATCGTAAACGTCTTGATTCTGCATAGGGAAAGACCTTTCTTTCAATATTTATTTATTACTCTGCACGCTTCTGCGGCTTCGACATGAAATTCGCATACACGAAGATGTAGGCAAAGAGGGCAATCGTGAACCAGTAACTGCCAAGATAGCCAATCTTCCCGGCCAGCATGCCCTGAAGCGGCAAGCACACACCGCCAAAGACGCAAGCCATGAAGATGCCCGACCCCATCGGGACGTACTTGCCCAAACCTTCCGCGGCCAGATTGAAAAGACCGCCCCACATGACAGAAGTCGAAATACCGCAAACGAACAAGAGACACATTGAAAGCGGAATCGTCTTCCCGAAGACGGTCACGAATTTAACGGGCATGAACATCATTGCAAGCAAGGAAACTATGCCCAGAAGAGAAAGCGCGGTAATCATCGTCCGCGAGCTCACCTTCCCGCCGACAGCGCCGCCGACAATACGCCCGATCATCATCGCGAACCAGTAAATAGCGACCACGCTGCCCGCGACCGCCGGGCCAACCTCTTTCATGTCGCTCATATAGAGGTTCGCCATGTTCGGAATGCCCGACTCAATCGTGATATAGAAGAAAATAGCCAAAGCGCCCAGCGTGAAGTGACGGAACTTCAATGTTGCGACAATATCCTTGATCACATTCGTCTTTCCGGACAAACGATCCGCACGCTCCTCTTCTGTCTCAAGATGGGGTTCGGGAATCTTGGAAACAAGCACAATCACGAAGGCAACCGCAAAAAGAGCCATTGCAATCAACATGGCGGGGGCCACCTTCGACACGGTGGCCTTGTCCATCTCGCCGCCTATGAGCCAGCCCAAGATCATAGGCGCCAAGGTCGCGCCGACCGAATTGAGCGAACATCCCATCTGGACCAGCTGGTTGCCCTTGTTGCCGCCGCCGCCAAGCGTGTTCAAAAGAGGATTCACGACCAGGTTCAGCAAGCACATGGAGAAACCTGCGACAAAGGCACCTACAATGTAGACATAAAAAGGATTGTCCGACGCGGGGACATAGCCGGACGCCAACTGAATGCCCAAACCGATGAAACCGACAGCGGCGGCCAGAAGCGCCGTGAACTTATAGCCCTTTCTCTTGAGAATAAGCCCGCCCGGGATGCCCATGAACAGATATGCAAAGAAATTCGCCGCACTACCCAATTGCGAAGCCGTCGCGGAGGCGTTGAATTGGTTCTTGGCCACGACTGCCATCGACCCCGCGAAGTTCGTGACGAAGGCGATCATGAAGAAAAGCGCGAACATCGTACAGATGGCCGCAACATTCCCCGACTTCTTGTTCTGTGTATCCATTTCAGTTTATCCTTTTTATATTATGTTATTTACATTATAGCGAAATCGGCATACTGAGTCAACGACTATCTTTGGTCGCAAGCGCAAGACGCGCTGTCAAAGCCGCGGCGCTCAACCCCGCGCCAAAGCCAGCCAAAAGCAGTTTCTTCCCGTTCACCTCACCTCTCCGCTCGGAAAGCAGCAATGGAATCGAGCATCCCCCTGGATTGGCCCAAGTCCCGTCAGAAATCAATGCGGTCTGCACGGAAAGTGCGCGCGCCAGCTGCCGCACCATATACAAATTCGCCTGATGCGGGACAAACACCTCATACGACGATGGATCGAAAGCCTGCAAGAAAGGAACTACGCGCTCGGCCACAAAAGAAAAAACCTTGAAGCCGTCCATATGAATAGGTCCCTCGGCCGGACAGCTTAGCGCATCCGAAGCTTCCGACAGCGCGGCGAACTGGGAAACCGCCGCGGAGTCGGACGAAATGAGCGTCGCCGTCGCCGCGTCGGAAAACAGGAAATTCGTCGCACTGTCGTGCGGATCCGTCAAACGAGACTGGATATCGCCCTCCACGACAAGAACGGGCTTATGGACCGCTGCGGCGATTTGTCCACCGACAAACAAGGCGTACGGATAGGCACTGCACGCCATCTGCAAATCGAAGGTCATCGTTTCACGAGGCAAACCCAAGGCCGTCGCCAATTGCACGGCCAGGGAAGGGAAACGCTTCTCGTGGGAGAAAGTTGCCGCAATCACGCAACAAGCGCCCGACACGTCAATTTGCCGCGCCGCCCGCAGGCATAGTTCAAAAAGCGAAGTTGTCGCCAACGCCTGCATACGCGAAATGAAACCCGTCGTCTGGATCTGGCGCGGAGTGGCCAGAGATGCATTGTCGCAAACGGTCTCGCCACGTGCAACGCCCAATGCATTGAGGACAATCTCGGGAACTGCAATCACAAAAGGATATCCTCAAAGCCCGACACATGACGCGCCAGCCACTCATGGCAGACTTCCGCGATTTCATGCCCGGTGGTTCCCGCGGGAAGTGAATCGGGCACATGCGCGTATTCGGCCAGCTCGGCACATGTCAATTGACCCAACACGCGCGCTATAGGCGGAATATAGGTGGCGCTCATGGAAAGCGCCTGCACGCCAAGCGCCGCCCAGAAGATGCCGACGACTGGATCGGAGGCGCTTTCGCCGCAAACGCTGACGGGAATCCCGTGTTGCCGCGCGCCGGCTATCGTCATCTTGACCAATTTCGTGATGGCGGGGTTAAAGGGTTGGTAGAGATGCGCCACCGCTTCGTTGCCACGATCCGCCGCCATCGTATATTGGATAAGATCATTCGTCCCCAAAGAGAAGAAATCGCAAACCGCCGCCAATTCGTCCGCGATAAGCGCCGCGCTCGGGACTTCTATCATAGCCCCAATCGGCACATGCGGGTCAAACGGAATATGCGCGGCCTGCAACTCCCGCTTCACGTCTTCCGCGACCTCCAGTACGGCCCGCATCTCTTCTATGCAGGAGATCATGGGATACATGATCTTGGTCGGACCGCACGCCGAGGCCCGCAGAACCGCGCGCAGTTGCGTGCGGTGCATGGCCGGATGCCCCAACAAATAACGCGTCGACCTGTTCCCCAAAAAAGGATTGGCTTCCTTGGCGGAGATGCCTTTGACCAGCTTGTCGCCTCCGATATCCAGCATGCGGATGGTGGTCGCCGCCCGGGGGGCAAAATCCTTCACGTGCGAAATGACCGTGGAATAAGCGTCAAACTGTTCCTCTTCGGTTGGCTCGCGCTCGCGATCGAGCCAAAGATACTCGCTTCGATAAAGCCCGACGCCTTGTGCGCCGAACCGCTTGAGCGCTTCAAGATCCGCGCCGCGCTGGATGTTGGCCTGGATGGAAACGCCAATGCCATCGCGCAGGCTTCCCACGGGGCGTCCCTTGCCGGCCTCGACGACAAGGGCGTCCTGCCGCGCGATAAGATCTTCGAATTGGGCGCGCGTCTCCTCCGTGGGGTTGAGCGTTACAATCCCATTTGTCCCGTCAAGCAAAAGCGTTTCTCCGGGCTTGACATGCGCCGTGATATCCCCCAAGCCGCAAACCGCCGGAATCGCGAGCGAACGCGCCAGCAAGGCGACGTGACTCGTTGCAGAGCCCTTGTTCAACACAAAACCCAAAACAAGCCCCCGCGGCAACTGTATCGTCTCGGAGGGCGTGAGATCGTCGGCAACGATAATGGAAGGTCCGTTCAATTCGATCTTCGGGCTCCCCGAGAACCCGGCAAGAGCCGTCTGCAAGCGCCGTTCGACATCGTCGAGATCCCGCACGCGTTCACGGAAGTACGGGTCATTCATGCGGGCAAACTGGGCGCGCGCCCGGTTGGTCGTCTTGCGGACGGCCGCCTCGGCGTTAAGCCGCTCCGTGCGAATATAGGTTTCCGTCTCGCGACGCAAGGTGTCGTCCAGCAGAATCATGAGATGACATTCGAAAACCTTGACGTCTTCGCGGCCCGTGCGCTCCTTGAGGACGGCTATCAATCCCTCCAAATCCCGTTCGGCTTCCATCCGGGCGCGCGAAAGACGTCGCAATTCATCCGGAATATGCGCCGCATCCACCACATATTCCGGGATGGAAAGCTCTCCCGCGTCCCGATAGATGAAAACAGGACCTGCCGCGTAGCCGCGGGCGGTAGCTATACCTGAGAATGTTCGCTGTGTGCTGTTATTGCTCATCGGGGATGTCAAATTTGCGCGCCACCAAAGCCGTCAACTCATCGAGAGCCTCTTGTGCCTGTGGGCCAGACGCCGTAACTTTCAATATGCTCCCGCACGTCGCCTCGAGCGTCATAAGCGCCATGATCGACTTCCCCGAAACGACCGTCCCGTTCTTTTCAACCTCGATATTGGCCGGATACCGGCTCGCCGTCTTGGCAAAGAGACCTGCGGGACGAACGTGCATTCCGTATTTGTTAAGGAGCTTAATCTCACGCGTTATTTTCTTCTGCTCTGCCATGGTATCTATCCTTTTGATTTTCTAATCAAGCATCCCCGCGCGCTTTTCAAGGCGCCTCTTCAAACGCTGCGAAAGATGTTTTACGGGATCGTATCCCTCTTCTATAAGTTTGCGTTGCTGTACGGCCGTCTCGACCAGATTGACCAGATCGCGTCCTTCCGAAACGGGGAGAACCACGTTGGGGATTTCCACCCCCAGCAAATTGCGCGTCAACCGCGTCTGTCCCGTACGATCGACTTCGTCACGGATTTCGTCCAAATGACGCAATGTGATGACGAGATGAAGCCGCTTCTCGCCGCGAACCGCATCCACGCCAAACATGCTTGGAACATGGATGATGCCGATGCCGCGAATCTCCATGTAGTGCGCCGTCGCCTCGCTCGCGCGTCCGAAAATCATGTTCGTGGCCATATCCTTGCGCAGACAGGTCAGGTCGTCGGCCACAAGCGCGCATCCGCGTTTGATGAGGCCGAGCGCCGTCTCGCTTTTGCCAAGTCCAGGGCTTCCTTCGAGCAACACGCCCAATCCGCGCACTTCGACCATCGTCCCGTACAGCGAAAGCCGCGGCGCCGACAATTCCTCCAGGATGAACGTGGCATCCCGGGCGAAATCGCGTGTCGGCAGGGGCGTGGCGAGGATAACCGCGCCGCGGCGCCGCGCCTGGTCTATCTCCGCTTTTGTAGGCCGGTGCCCGTTCGTGAAAATGCAAATGCGGGCGCCATGGTCGAACAAGGCGCCGAAGCGCAGGGCGCGCACGCAGGGCGTAAGAGAAGACAAATAGGCGTTCTCCGCATTCCCGATCAATTGCACGCGCCCAGGCGCGAAATCCTCCCAGAACCCCGTCAAGGCCAAGCCGGGACGGTTCACGATGGTGTCTTCGATGGTGATTTCCGCGCAATCGCCCTCCACAATAACCTCAAGACGCAAACGCTCGGGTTCCACGCGCAAGAAATCTTGTGCGGTTATCCGGATGCTCTCGGGCATATTCTGCTGGGGATTGCGCGCCATTGTCGACCTTCCTGAAATCAGGCGTTCTTGACGGATGCCGCGCGTTGCTTGCGCACGCTGCCCTTGCGGGCCTTCACGCGCCACTTCAAGAGTTGGCGTTCCGCACGCGCAGCCGCCGCGTCAATCACGCTCTTGCCGCTTTCGGAGAACTCCTTCGCGCCGACCGCGGTTTCGCCCAGGCGGTTGGCGACGACTTCGCACATGTACATGCGCTTCTTCGCGTCGACATCGATCACGATATTGATGGACGTGACTTTCGGGAAACGCTTTTGAAGCTTTTCCATACGCGCCTCGGCGTAGTCCTTGAGCGACTCGATTCGCACGTCGCTATGTCTCATCGTCACTTCTATGGCCATGTTCTGCCTCACTTTCCTTTCGTTGCTTTACATATGGAACGCCTCTCCAAGATAGCGCGCCCGTACTTCCTCGTCGTTCACGAGTTCAGCCGTCGTGCCCTCCTTCAAGAGCCGTCCGTTATAAACCATGTACGCGCGATCCACGACACTCAGCGTCTCGCGCACGTTGTGATCCGTTATGATAATGCCCAATCCTTGCTTGGCCAGCCGCCGCACAATATCCTGAATCTCATTCACGCTGAGCGGATCTACGCCCGCAAAGGGCTCGTCAAGCATGAGAATCGCCGGATTGCGCACCAGCGCCCGGGCGATTTCCAGCTTCCGCCGCTCGCCGCCGGAAAGCGTGTAGGCCGGCTGGCGCGCCACTTTCATCAGGTCGAACGGCGTCAACAATTCCTCCGCGCGCGCCTGACGCGCCTTCTTGTCCAGCGGGAGCGTTTCCAGAATCGCCATGACGTTGTCCCAGACGGACAACTTGCGGAAAATGCTGGGCTCTTGCGCGAGATACCCCAGACCCTTCCGGGCGCGCACGTAGACGGGATCGCGCGTAATGTCTTCGCCGCGGAAGGTCACGCGTCCGCCGTCCGGCTTGACGAGTCCGACGACCATGTAGAAGGTCGTCGTCTTGCCCGCGCCGTTCGGCCCCAAAAGCCCCACGATCTCGCCGCACGAGCAGGCGACGTCCATCCCGTTGACGACCGTGCGGTCGCCATACACCTTCACGAGCTTCTCGGCGACGAGATCCGGGGCCTTCTTCCCGGCCGCCAGCTTCTCGGCCGCCATTTCGCTCATGGCCTTGCTAACTAGATCGTTCTCTGTCATTTGCCGAAAATCTTCTTTGCCGCGTCCGCGCCGTCTTTCCCGCCCGCGTCGACCGTGATTTGCGAGCCTTCGACCTCGACTTGCTCGGTGTCCGTCCAGAATGTGATCTTGCGTCCGACAAGTTCGCCGCGCTTTTCACCATTATCCTCGAGCCGCGCGGGCGTCCCCGTTTCATTGTCGCCATACATGACCAGCTTGGAATTCGCGCGCGAATAGGTCGCCTTCGCGCACGACCCAGTCCGCAATCCGTTCGTGACTGCGACATTCCCAAGCGCGACGATTCGCTTCATGTCGTTCGTGCCGTCCAGGAACACGTAGACGCGGTCGGCGTGAAGCTTGTATTCCGGATCGTCCACAAAGACATTGCGGTCGAACATGATGACGCCTTCGCGGCGATCGTAGTCCGTCCGTACCGAAGTTATCTTGACCAGCCGCTCGTTTTTGTTGGACGCGCTCCCTGCGGCGACCACCGTCTCAGCCGCCGGGGCGGACGGGGATGCCGCCTTGGCGACGGTAACCTCCGTATCCAATTCCCCCAGCGTTTCCTCGACCGCGGCGAGCGCATTCGTTCCGGAGGATTCAAGGGGCGCACCCGCGACGGCGGACGCAAACAATCCTGCAACCAGTGCCAGCATCACAATCTCACCTCTTTCAATTTCAGACCGGCGATCCCAATCTGCGAATCTTTGTAGATACGCACGTATTCCTCTTCGAAGGAAAAATAGACTTGCTCGCCATCCAGCGTCATCTTGTCGTAAACCGCGTGCACGGCACCCTCGACCCAGCCGCTTTTCGTTTCACGGTCCACCAAGCAATCCTGCGCCTGAATGTAGCCGCGGCGCGAACCGTCGCGATTGTATTCGGATATCACCACACCCTGCCCCCAGACAAAACCGATATCCAGGAAGAATTGCGCCTCGCGCGCCGTCAATACCGTTTTAACGGAGCCGTCCGCATGCTTCTCGAGCGTCACACTCACATTCTCCGCCGGAGCCTCCACCATCTTCTGGACACGTACGCGTTCAGAACGCAAACGCTCCGCCTCCCGGGCGAAAATCTCCGTCTTCATCTGCCACGCGGCAGAATCGAACGCCCTCGCCGTGAAAACGAGCTGCGCGAAGAGAATGGAAAAGATAAGCCCTCTACTCACTTTGAATGCACCACCCCATGAATGGCGAGCAACTGCTTCCACAGCTTCTCGATTTCCGAAAACTTGATCGCATTCGCGGCATCCGATTTCGCCACTTTCGGATTCATATGCGTCTCCATGAACACGCCGTCCACGCCCACGGCGACCGCCGCGCGCGCCAAAAGCGGCGCATATTTGCCGTCGCCGCCCGAACCCGTGCCCAGCCCGCCCGGACGCTGCACCGCGTGCGTCGCGTCCATGACGACCGGATACCCCAGCGCACGCATGATCGGCAGCGAGCGCATGTCGGCCACCAGATTGTGGTAGCCGAACGAACTGCCGCGTTCGCACAAAACAATGCGCCGGTTGCCCGTGGACTCGATCTTCCGGACGACCTGCTCCATGTCCTCCGGCGCCATGAACTGCGCCTTTTTCACGTTGACGACGGCGCCCGTCTCGCCCGCCGCGACGACTAGATCGGTCTGCCGCGCCAGAAAGGCCGGAATCTGCAGCACGTCGCAAACCGCCGCGACGCGTGCGCACTGCCCGGGCTCATGCACGTCCGTCAATACGGGGACCCCCACGGTCTCGCGCACTTCCGCCAGAATGTCCAGCCCCTTGTCGATGCCCGGACCCCGAAAAGAGTCCACGCTCGTGCGATTGGCTTTGTCGAAACTGGCTTTGAAAATATAGCCGACCCCGAGCGTCTGCGCAATCCGCGACAAACGCTTCGCTAAATCAAGGGCCATCGCGCGCGATTCAATCACGCACGGACCTGCAATGAATGTTAAATGCCCGTCTCCGAACACTACGCCTTTGTCTACAGATACCTTTCTCATTCTGCTTATATTATAACATAATTTCGGTAATAATTCATGGACAAAATGAAGAAAAGTAAGTTATCTATTGAAAAAGCAAGGCACAAAGTGGCGAAAACCGACCACATGGGTTTAGGGATGCGGCGGCAAAATGCCGAGCCCCGTCCAAGCGAATGAAAGAATCCGGTGATTCTGAGGTGAGTCGCGTTCACGGAAGGTCCTTAAATTCGAGACCGCGGCTGTCAGCTCGGTGACGCAGGAGAACCGACGCGAAATCCGAATCGCCGCGGCGTGCTAACACTCGACGCGGCAGATCCGCCCGGCCTAGACGCATGATCCCAAACGAGAACGCATGCAGGGGGGGGCGCCTTCCCTCGAACAGGTCTTTGACGATGAAAGGACGCCCTCCCTGGGGACATCCCCCGCGGCAAATAAAATTCTTCCACGGGACCGGAATCAAACCAGTGCGGAGAGAAAACCAAAACACTAGCGGACAATAGATGTTTCAGATTGCACAGCGGACCATCTAAAGGAGATTCGTCTTGTTCCGCGGCCCCAACCGTACCCGTTGCGCCGGAACGGTCACCCCCGTCTCGCCGGAACAGCCACCCCGTCTCGCCGGAACGGCCACCCCGTTGCGCCGGAACAGCCACCCCGTTGCGCCGGAACCGCCACCCCGTTGCGCCGGAACCGCCGCGCGCCAAAAACGGCGCAAAAAGGACTGAAACCGACAAATTGCGGGGGTAGGAGGAGTGGCCTCGTTCGGATTCCCACATGGATGGAGACAAATCCCGCCGCGTTTGGGTTTCCCCATGGGGTCCGCCCGCCTTGGAGGAGAACGTCCATTGCCCGAGCAAATGTCACTTGTGCCCTATCGTATATTTGCCCAAGTAAATGTCCCTGCACTAGGAGCATTTACCTTGGAAATTCAGAGGATACACTTTAGCTTATCAAAAGGGGTTTACATCGCGCCGTAGAAATGCTATACTATTTTTGAAATCAATCCAGAGCACCGAAACAATGGTATATGGAAACGGACAGAACGTGAGAGGTCGCGACAGATTTCATAATCTGAAGACGGACCTTGCAGAGCGCGTAAGAACGCGCTTCTGTGCGTACACCCCTGCCCCCCCCCACTACACTGACGTAGACAACGCCATAGAGGGTTGCCAAGTGACGCAGAGCGTGGTTTCCGATGGAACCCCGTGGCGGATACTTTGCCTTTTTTACCTTTTCCGAGCCAACAGTAAAAGGAGCTGTCAATGAAATCATTTTGGATTATTCCGGCATTGGGTTGTGTCGGTCTGGGTGCGTGGTTGCTTTTCGACAACCACCGGACTGCGCAAGAAGCGCAGGCGCGTGCCCGGATGGAGGCGCGCGAACGGATGGAGCAGGAACGCCGCGAACGCGCCGAAATGCTGGCGAAAGAGGATGCCATACGGCTTTTGCAGCGGTATATCACAGCTCAGGAAAGTCTCTTGAAACAGGAGAACGATGAACTTCAAATAAAACTAGAGATGGCGGATCTTGACGCGAAAAGTCTTTCAGATGAATTGATCTCGATTGATAAAGCCGTGGAGCGAAGGTCCGCTGCGGCAAGACAAGCGGGGAGACCTTTCCGCGAGAAACTCGAGCAAGTGGAGGCGATGCTGGAGTCCAAAGTCATAGCTCGATTGGCTGAAACGTATCTCAACGAGGATTTTTCGGCGGAACGTTTAAGATTCAAGGCGAGCGTTCAACAGTGGATACGCCTAGAGGAAGAAACCGCGGCGAAATTGGCGAAAAACCGCAAGAAGTACAACAAGGTGATGGGGGAGATAGACGCAGATATGGATACAAAACTTGCGATTGCCCGCACGCGGCTCGACTCATCCAGCGCGGCAATCGGGCGTCGTGCAGAACTTTACAAAGAGGAACGGGATCGCTCAAAAGCTCGTCGCGAAGAATTGCGTACCAAGGCCAAGCGGTTCGAAGAACTTAATCGTATGCGCAACCGAAGGGATCGTCTGTCCGCGAAGAAAATGATGTCTCCGTGGGAGCGGAAAGAGTTGGAGGATCTGGAGAAGAGAGTCGCTTTCGAGGAGGAGAGACTTGAACGGCAGAAAGAAATCTATGCTCTTGCCCAAGCCAACATGGCGCATCTGGAGGTGACGGCGGCAGAGGTCCAGGCGCGGCGGAGAGGGGACAAGGCGACAGCCGAGAAAGCCGAGGACGACGATGCCGTACATGAAGCGGAGATGCGCGAAAAAACGTACTTCAACTTCGCAAATACATGTGAGATTGGCACCCTCGATAGACTCCGGACTGCACTTGTCGATTTCAAGTCTCAGGCGGTCGCGCAGATAGCTGCCAACAACCGCAAATTGAAGATGCTATCCAAGACATTACCCAATATGGACTTCTTGACGGCAGACCAAATCAAAGAGATGAAGACGGAAATAGCGGAAAAGATGGCTGAAGGAGTCACCCTTGATTTGACGGGAGAGAGACAATGACAAGCGCGGCTTTTCTTTTGGCGGCCTCGCTTATAGTGAATCCGCAGGAGCGGCGAACTATTCGCGATTCGTACATCTGTGGCGGGGTGACGAATTTCAACATGTGCCGGGAATTGACGTCCGATGCCAAGAAGGGCTTGACGGTTCTCGCCGGGCAGGGCTCCGGATTCTTTATTTCGTCCGCCGGCGACATTTTGACGAATGAACATGTAGTAAAGGATGCGGCAGAACTCGTCGTCATCTGGAACAACAGTGCGTACCGGGCGGATGTCGTGGACGTCAACCGCGAGAAGGATCTGGCATTGATACGCATAAAGTTTCTTCTGTTGGAGTACACCGAGGAAGGCGCTGTGAATACGGCCGAAACGAAACGCAATGCGCCGATCGTGTATCCGTTAGGAATTCCTTTGCGGAATACGCTCACCGTTGGACAGGAAATCTATGCCGTGGGCTATCCCATACAAGACGAGAAAATAGGACTTAAACCGCAGGTTACGAAAGGAATAATATCAAATTTGGAAGGTTTCGGCAACCGGCACGAAGATTTCCAAATCGATGCCGCGCTTACGTTCGGCAATTCGGGAGGACCTGTTGTCGACAGTTCGGGCCGGGTGGTTGGTGTTGCGGCACATGGGAGCTTACAGAACAAATCCGGCAATTATGCGGTAAAGTTCGAAGCTGTGCGGGCCTTTCTGGGCAAGCGCGTTTGGCTGGAAGAGAAACCCGAGCGTCCGCTTCCGCCCGTTCGCATGTTGGAAGAAACGATGCGTTCCACTGTCCTTGTTCTGAATTATCGCAAAAATGACGGTACCGTGCCCGAGACGGACGAGAATGACTCATCTGCCGAACGGGAGATGTCCGCGGCGCTTCAGCGGGCGATATTGTTCGCTCGTTTGCAGAAGGTTCGCGGCAATTGGGACGAAGTCAGGGAGCAAACAGACGACCTCTTGGTTCTCATCCCGGGGAATTCGGAGGTCCGCAAAATGAACGAGGAGGCGCGGGACAGATTGGGATTGCATCTCCTTGTCTGCGCCGAAGCAGACGGACGTGACGTGCCTGCGCAAATTACGCCTTTTTGCGGCATTACGAACACGACGGTTTTGTGCGGCGAAGCGTTCCCTGTGGCGATGCCCGGGAAAACGCGTGGATTCCCCGTGCGGGCCAGATTGACTTGGCGGTCCGGCGGGCGGAATTATATCGGCTATTTGGATGAATTTTACAATTGGCACGGCACCAAAGAGGTTCGTGTCATCTTGACAGAACAGGCCGATTGCCTACAAGAACAAGACAAAGGGAACTAAGACATGAAAGCACATAAAGGGGGCATATCGCTGGGGACGTTGCTGGCGCTGCTCGTTCTGATCACTGGTGGTGTCATCCTCTATTTGCAGCATAAAGGCCGACAGACCCCCCTCTCAGTCGAGCCGTTGGAAGAGGAGGTGGAATCCGCCGGGAAGCGGGATGTCGAAGCGGAAGAGAAAGCCGCGGCAGAACGCGCACGGAAGGCGGAAATCGAGCGAAAAGAGCGCGAATTGGCCGAAAAACTGCGCCTGAAGAAGTTGCGCGCGGAGCAAGACGCGGCATTTTCCGCGGCACTTGCGCCGTTCGAGGGCGTGACGACATTTCTGTTCTGGAGCGATCTGAGGGACGATAAGATACCGGATCTTTCCGCGGCGGGCTCGACGGCGACATGTTTGTTCGATGATTTCGGGACGACGCAGGCGATTTATGTGCTAAAGGGGCGCGGCGGAGACATTTTCGAGGTTACCAAACTGCAGGCGGACGCCGCCGAGGAAGACGTCCCGAAGACCGAATTTGAAGCTTTGGCAGCCCAAAAACGCCACGCGATCTGTCATGACGGCACGATTTACCTGTGCGGGACGACAAAGAACCGTTCGCTCTACCGTTTGCCGAACGAAGACAAGGATTTTCGTCCGCTTGAAGCCGAACTGGGCGATCTGGGCATGGCTTTGATCGAGACCGGGGCGGATTTCAGCGAACGGCTGGCACGCCTAAGCCTGTGCGCAAAGGACGGTTCAAAGACGATTCCGCTGGGGGTAATACCCTATAGCGGCGCGTTGGACGACGAGGATCTGGAGGATGCGCTCGAGGAGGTTCTGTCCGATGAAAAGCAGGCGAACATGTCGGTCAAGACACTCAAGGCCAAACTAATCAAGTTCCGTCCGACCGTCGTTCTCTATGACGGGCATATCATTAAAAAGGATACGCGCGGCGTGACATACGTGCCGCGCATCTTCCGGCATTTGGGAACAAGCAGGTACGGCTATAAGGAATATGAAACGGTCGAAAGATTCCGCATAAAATGGCAAAATCTCCGAGATGAAGCCTTGCGGCAGGAGCGCCGTGCCCAGGAAGTGGCGGAGGAAAACGAGCGGCGCCGGGCGGAAACGCGGCAGAAGAACGCCGAGCGCCGCATCCGGGCGGAAAGGGCCGCGCAAGTGAAACCGCATGAACTCGAAGCGGAGAAGGACGATTGGCTTATCTGCCTCGAACGCGGCAAAAAGATAAGGAAATGAGTCGTTAGGTCATAGCCAGTTTGTTTTGATGTAGTTTCAGAGATTTCCAAGATGATAGTTGCGTGCAAACATTGCAGGAAGCAGATCAATATCGAAGGGGGTATTGAGGAGGGCGATGTCGTACCCTGCCCTTATTGCGGAGAAAGTTTCGTCTTTTCCGCTCCTGTGCGGGTAGCCTTGTCGGGTGTCATCCCATCGCCTCCGCAAGATTCGGGAAAGGAAGCTCCGCGTCCGAAACCCGTTCTGCGGCTCAGGCGTCCGTCTGAAGGCGACACGCCGGCCGGGGAGGGGGCTTCCGCGTTCATCGAGCAGGTGGAGGAGCGCATCGACAGGGATCTGCGGCGCAAGAAAAGGGCACGCGCCAAGGCAATCGCCGCGAACGTCTTCGTTACGCTTCTGCTCGCCGTCGCCGTGTTCTTCGGGTGGAAATATTGGCATGTACGACAAGTTGTGCGGGCGGAATTCGCCGCGCTGAAGAATGGATTCGCGGGTGCGCAATTCGCGCTCTGGCACGACTTGCCCAGGCAGCTGCGCCCGGGGCGCGCGAAAGGCACTTTCGGGCTCGTCATCCCTGACGAAGCCGGACAGGCGGTCTACTACCGGCTCGATTCAGATGCGGGGAAGATTTTCGTCCGGCGGCTCTTGTCGACAGGCGTCTATCAGGCGATACCAGCGGGCGAATACCGGCGGCGCGTGCTTGAGCGCGGCGGCATTTTCCAGACGGACGGCATCGCGTATGTCGTCGTGCCGGACAAGAAAACGCAGAAAATTGTCGCGCCCGCCGGTCAGGGGGCGGTGTTGAATCCGTCGGAAGCTTTTCTGGGTGATTTGTATCCGCTTTTGGAGAAATTTGGGATAAAGGGCGGAAATCGCCATTTCGAGGTGTATTTTGCTCCCAATGCGTCCGCCCAGCCCGTTCGGGTGGCGCGCGCTGGGTTCGGGGCGACGGTTCCGTATGCGGCATTCGCCGAGGTGGCGCGCGATTACGTGCCGCGTGCGTCCAAGCCCGGACGGCGGCTGACGGACATGAAACCGCGGCAGACTGTCGTATTTTACGACGGGCACATGATTGCGCGCGGATTGAACGGTGTTGTGAGAGTGCCGCGCACCCTGCCGACGGCATTCACGTCAACGGAAGCGAACCGATGGCAACGTTTGGCGAATGAAGCGACGCGGCAGGAGGCGGCCCTGCGGGCATACGAGTCCCGGCAGCGCGGCGCGACCTCCGGGGAAACAGGTTCGGACGGGGACGAGTCGGACGTCCAGGCCGTTTTGCGCAATGGAATCGTCACGATCAAATGCAAATAGGGACTATTCCGCCATGAAAAAAACTCTGTCAGTTCTAGCCACCCTTTTCGGGCTTTATCTGTGTGTCGCCATCGGTGCGTGGTGCATAGTGCCGCGGAAGCTCGCGGATGTCGAGCAGCGGCTTTCGGGGGTTCGCGTTGCGATTGCGCGGCTCGAACACGATCAGATTATGCTGTCTGAACGTGTAAAGGCCGCTACGGACGCGACAATCGGCCGCAGGAAGTCAAAGGTGGAGGAGGTCGCCGCACTACTGAAAGACCCCGACATCAACCATCTCGCGCTCGTCTACCTGGGCAGCGACTGGGCCATCCAAAGAAGCGGGTTCCTGGGATCCGTTTCGCATATGCGCGAACTTCTGGAGATGCAGGACAACGACCGCAAGGCGTTCTCCTCCAGCACGGACAGGAAAATAAAAGACCTGGAAAATCGTTGGCGCACCATGAACAGAAATCTGCAATTTATGCGTCCGGGGAGCCTGGGTTTCGCGGCAATGATGCGCGAAATACACGAAATCGAGCGTCAACTTGACAATTACCGGTATTCCAGCGCGTTGAGTGCAGAAGTCCGGAAGGATAGCGAGGACCGCAAGTTCGCCGAGGCGCGTGCAACGATGGAGGCGAATATCTTCAAAATAGCGTCCGACTACCAGGAACGGACCGTCGGGGTTCTGAACGGGGTCATGGCGGAGAAACTCTACGAGTTGCGCCTGGAGTCGAACAAACCGGACTATTTGAGGCGCATTCTGTCGCCGTTCAATATCTGGCCTTTGAACAAGATTGTCAAATTGCCCCTGCCGGATGAGGATGAAAAGCAACTTTGAGCAAAATTCGCGGAGCGCGGCCGTCGAGGCTGTGGAACTCCGGTGGCGGGAGAAGAATGCCGCGGTGCGGAAGACCGAGCGTCGCCGGGTTTTCGGGCGGATTCTGGCGGTCGGCGCAGTCCTCCTTGGCGGTGGCGCGGCACTGTTCATCGCCCTGAGCCGTTTGGGATATGGAGGTGGGCTATCCCTCCCGTCCTGGCGGGCGTTGATGCCCGCCGAACAATCCCTCGATATGAACGAACGGACGCATCTGGATGCGTTTTCGGAGGACTTGCACCGCTTCAAGGTTGATAAGCTTGAACTTTGGCGCACCGCGCCCCGCGCGGTCAAGCCCAAAAACGCTTCCGTCGGCGCCGTCTATCACGTATTTGCGGAGAAGAAGGACGGTACCTGCGGGCTCTACCGCATGACAGCCAAGGGGAACGGTGCCTTTGCCGTGGAGGAATTGACGCCATTCGGAAATCCGATTCCCATGAAATTATCCGACTGCAACAAGGCGCGGAAAGGCTCCTTGCAACTCATTGAACATGAAGGGAAGGTCTATGTCTGCGGCGCGAAAAGCATCACGGCGGGACAGGCCCTGCTGCAACGGTTCATTCCCTGAAAGGGCCGTCTTCGTTTTCCCTCATGATTGTCCTAGAAATCGCAGTCGGAAGGCTGGAATCGGGGTTGCAAGCCTTGTTTTCAGGGGTGATGCGGATTTTCCTTTTTCGCCAAGCGGGTGAAAGCGAAGTCGTTCGTGCTATGCCTTATAGAGTCAAATCTAGAAGGATAGGACGAACGACAGGGATCATTATACCGCAAATCGGGCCGCGGGGCGTCAGGAAGGGGCGGAGTTCGGTTACAGCCCGCAGAAGCCGGGACGTCCGTCCCACTGCTGCCCTGTGCTGTGCGTAGCCCGGCTCAGGCTGGTGATCGCCGTTGTCGTGCATCCGGACGGCGAGGCGTCCGGGACGCATTCGCGTTTCATGCTCAGGGACTGCCTGGCGTTCGTCTCGTCCGTCAAGAAGCCGCGCCTCGTGCGGGGCGACGTGTCGTTCGGCAACGAATCGGCCCTCGGCGACCGCGAAGAGGCGGACGTGCGGTATCTCTTCAAAATGCGTCGGACGAAGCGGGTGTGCGGCGAGTTCCGCGCCTTGCTGGCGGATGCGGACGTGCGCCGCGACGCGTCCGGGGATGGCCATGCGCGGAGCAGGACGTCCAGCTCGATTCGTGGGCACGGGCGCGGCGGATGGTCTTCGCCCGGCGTCCCGTCGAGGAAATGCCCGAGCGAAGAAAAGCTCCGCCACAGAGAAAATCCACGCAGCTGTGGCTCCCCGGCCTGGATCTTGTGGAGACGTCGGACGAGGTCTACGCGGACGGCTACGAATGGTACGCGCTCGTCACGGACCT
>ERZ808270.312-NODE-312-length-29812-cov-38.393689_pt1 | contig 29812 bp, 35 predicted proteins | sample MGYA00521082_ERZ808270 | MGnify/ENA primary metagenome ERZ808270 (study PRJEB31516, sample SAMN03275594) | gut metagenome | biome: mammalia-associated habitat; material: feces | host: Papio cynocephalus | place: Kenya | collected 2012-07-27 ... | reverse complement strand
ACCAGTACTAGGCATAAGGAGCTAAGTAGTCAACTAAATATAGGGAACTACAGTCTATCTAAATGTCCCCTTCGAGAGACATAATGTTTCTTAGGCAGAGACAAACATTTTCCTCGAAGGGGACGAAATGTTCCATAGGGAGAGACGTATTGGCATTGTTTTATTTAAATTTGTCGCATCCCTCATCTCACCTCTTCTCTCACCTCATCCATCACTTATTAATGGTCTGTCTATCAACGAGTAAGCATGCAAGAATGAGGAAATGAGGGATTTTTATTCGTTTTTTCATTACTTTAGCTCGAATGCTTTCTTGAGTTTGAGGTTGTCGGCGGCAAATGCTATCTTTGCATTGTAATTTAAGTTTGTTAGATATAGGTTTATTAGATTTTGGTCTATATTTATTAGTTTGACTTTAAGTTATAGGATAAGGGTGAGCCATCTGTGAAAGACTGCTCACTCTTTTTTTATTTCTTGTTTGGTTATATCAAATAAAAGTCTTACTTTTGCACCATGGAAAAGGAAAATCGAAATTGGTTATATCATCTTGTGGCGTTTGTCACTGTTGCTATCTGGGGAACCACCTTTGTGGCTACCAAGGTTCTCATGCTCCATGGCTTGTCGCCAGCCCAGATCTTTACGCTCCGTTTTACGATTGCTTATGTCTTGATGCTCTGCGTGAACCATCGCCACCTCTTCGCTCGCTCTTGGAAGGACGAGGGCAAGATGGCATTGCTTGGCATCACGGGTGGCTCGCTCTACTTCTTGAGCGAGAACGAGTCGATGAACTTCACCACGACCACCAACACCTCGCTCATCGTATGTTCGTGTCCGCTCTTTGCCACATTGCTGGTGAGGTTGGTTTATCGCCACTCTTCTCGCATCAATTTTGTTCAGCTACTAGGCTCGTTGCTGGCATTCTTAGGAATGATTATTGTGGTGCTGAATGGTAGGTTCGTGCTCCACCTCTCACCTGTGGGCGATGCCTTGGCTTTCACGGCGTGTATGTGCTGGGCTGTGTATTCGCTCCTGATGAAATCGGTGACGGGCGAATATAGTGCGGCGTTCATCACGAGGAAGGTGTTCTTCTATGGTGTGCTCACCATCTTGCCTTATTATATCTTTGTGCCGGGATGGCTACCGTTGGAGGTGTTCAAGCAGCCACAGGTGATAGGCAATCTCTTGTTCTTGGGATGCCTCGCCTCGATGATTTGCTTCCTCACATGGAACTGGTGCATCTCCAAGCTGGGGACGGTGAAGGCAACCAACTGGGTGTATTTCAACCCTATCACCACCATGATATTCGCCTCGTGGGTGCTGGATGAGAAAATCACCCCATACTTTTTGGCAGGTGCCGCCTGCATCCTTGCTGGTATGTACATCGCCGACAAAAAGACATCGGCGGAAAAACATCGTTAATTGAATAATTTGGCACGGATTAAACGGATTGCACAGAGGCTGATGCCGACAGGCATCGCTATCCCAAAAAGTGCAATAGTGCAGCTATGCAACTGCAAATAAAATTCGTGTAATCCGTGCCTAATAACTATTTTCCAAAAGAAACCTTCAAAGGTGTTTTTAAGGCTTCGAGGAATTCATGTATTCTAAGTTGCCACTCGGCATAGCTCCTCACATCGTATTTGCTCCAAGCTGCACCGAAGTAATAACTGTATTTCTCGCCATTCTTCAAGCCTCGCTTCAAACCGATGGCATGACCTGTGGCTCCATCGTGCTTTTGGTCGAAGAGCTGATAGTAGGTGTTGTCAATGCCGTTCGGGAAGAGAACTCCTACATATACTTGACTTTGGTTCACCTCGATGTTGTCGGTAGGGTCGGCGTAGCTCACGTAATCCTTGGCGAAGGTCTTGCTCTCGGTATCCTCCTCGTGGATCGGGAAGCCGGTGGCGAAATCGGTAGGGGTGGTCAAGCCATCATACCAAACCGTCATCTTGTTGAAGTTGCTGCCCTTGTCAAGCGAGATAATGCGATGCTCCACCACGTTCTTCATGTCACCGATGGTGGAAGGGTTGTAAGTCAGTTCCACGGTGAAGCGGAGCGGTCCATTGTCCAATATCTTATAAGTCTTCCAGCAATAAGGCAAGTACTGCGTCTTGCCCACCATGAGACTTGGCGCACCGATGCCGAGGGTAGCCCCCACGCGATAAGGGTCGAGACCATTGCCGTGGTCGAGGTGGAAGGAAGTGGTGACATCGACCTCTCGTGATTCTGCCCAAAGAGCCTTAGCTTGCTCGGTGAGCTTGGCGGCCTTGGCTGTGTTCTTTTCTGCTTTTGCTTGTTTCTCCAAGGCTCTTGCCTTAGCGTCAATCTTGTCTCCTTGGATATTGCCGTTCATATCCTTGATGTATCTTTCATAGACTACGGTGTCGGGAGTGTTCTTTACCCAGATGTCGGTTCCGAAAGAACGTTCTCCTGTTTTCTGCAAGGCTGGTCCGTACACACGATAAGCGCATCGGTCGTTCTCCCAAGCGATGTCGTCCTTACGAATCTTATACAAGGCTCCGGTTGTCCAAGCCTTTTGTGGGTATGGCTTGCCGATGCTGATGGTGTAGGTGGCAGTGCCATTGGGACGAATGCTGGCATCTATCAAGAGCTTGCCGTCGTGGGTAATCTGTGAGCCAATCTGCTGACCTCGCTTGTTCTTCACGATGTAAGCCTCTCCCTTCTTGGGGGTGGCGCCAGCGAGTTTTGCCTTGATGTCGCTCATCGAAAGTTCTATCAGTTCGGTACGAGAATTCGATGTTGGATTGCCCACTACGATAGTGGCTTGCTGCTGTGAGGCATAGCCTCCCTTCGCTACATTTTGTGCCTGGCAGTAGTTAGAACCTGCCAAAGCCAAGAGTATCATCATACTTTTTGCCGTAAGGCTTTTCATGCTGATGCTCTTCATCATTTTGTCTTTAGTCATTTTTCCTTCGATTTTTTTTTTATGTAATACGAATGAATAGTTGTCGATACTTATTTTTATTCCTCAATGACCGAAATCTCCATCGAAACGTCTTCCTTTGGACGATCGCCTCTCAGCGTCTCGCAGTTCTGAATCTTCTCCACGACATCGAGTCCTTCCTCCACTTCTCCAAACACGGTGTATTGGTTGTCGAGGAATGGGGTGCCGCCTACCTCGGTATAAGCTTTCATTTGCTCCTCGGTAAACTTAGGATACCCCTGCTCCTTGCAACGCTTCTTGGTTTCATCCACGAGCTCGTCCTGTAGCTTCATCAATCCCTCACGGTCACGGTTGCGACGGAAGTTCATAATCTCGTCGTGATGTTCCTTGGCGAGCTGGTTGAATACGGTCTGCTCCATCTGCATGCCCATCTGTTTCTCCATCTGCTTCAGTTCGTTCTGCTTGTAGGTCTTGCCCCAAACGATATAGAACTGGCTACCGCTGCTCTTACGGTTTGGGTTCACCTCGTCGCCCAGTCGGGCAGCACTCAAGGCACCACGTTTGTGGAAAAGTTGTGGATAAACGAACTCGGCAGGGATGGTGTAGTCTGGGCCGCCCGTACCGAGCATCTTTCCCTTAGGAGCGCCCTTGCTCTCAGGGTCGCCGCCCTGAATCATGAAGTCCTTGATGACACGATGGAAAAGTGTGCCATCGAAATATCCCTTCTTCGCCAACTTAATGAAGTTGTCACGATGTTGAGGTGTCTCGTCGTAGAGGCGAACCGTGATGTCGCCTTCTGATGTCTTAATCAATACTTTTGCCATAATATATTATTTTTTTATTGTCAAGAATTAGAGGATTTAAGAATTTTCTCTTCATTCTTTTTTAGAATTAATGAGAATTATAAGAAGGAGATGTCTCCGACATCTTTCAGCCTACATGAATTTTTTTAATTCTAAACGTAAGTTTTAATTCTGATTTATCAAGAAGAATGAGAGGTTAGGAATTCTATAATTCTCAAATTCTTGATAAAAATATTATTTTTGTGATTTTTCCCAATCGTTCCATTCTTTCATCGCCTCTTTCCAGTCAGTTTGCTCACCGCTCTCGATGGCTTCCTTCTCCTTCTCGGCAGCGTCACGAGCCTTGTCTCGGGCACGCTTAGCCTTCATCGCCTCGATGGTGGCATCGTCGAGAATCTGGATGGCTCCACGCTTGATGGCATCCTGCAACTCCTCTTCGCCGAAAGCCTTGCCTGGCTCATTGAAGTCAGAGATGTTGAATTCATAATCCACTCTTAAGTCGTGGCGTATCATTTTCTGTTGCAAACGGTTGCCGGCGTTCTTGAGACGCAGCAACTTTTCGATTTCCTTGATTTCTCCTGCTGAGTACTTGTTTCTTCCCATTAAAAGTTGTTTGATGTTATTATTTCGGCTGCAAAATTACGCATAATCCTCGACAAAACCAAATAAAAAACGGTGTAATCTGTGAAAACAGCGGGATATTTATTTCCACGCCTTCTTCTGGTTCAGTTCTATCAATCGGTTGAATTCGAAGTCTGCCTTGATTTTATCCAAGATTCTTTTTACCACGATGTTCATGGCGCTCGCCTTGGTGTAGTTGGCTGGGCACATGAAGTTGGCACGTCCTTCCCGGATAAGTTGTTGGGCAATTTTTTCCTTAGCTTCGTTGTTATATACGGCGATGGAATGCCCGCCGTGTTCCTTCACCATCTTCATGCAAGGGATGTCGGTCTCACCGTCGCCGAAGTAAATCATGCGAGGGAAAGGGATGGGACGCTTGTTGTCGGGCACGTATTGGTTGACCTTGGAGTTGTCGCTCACTTTTGGGATGCCCTTGTTTATCTTGAAGAGGAACTGCGTCTTGGTGGTGTAATCGACTGCGACAGCTGGCCAAAAGGCACTTCCATTCTTGTTGTAAAGAAAAGAGCAAGCATAGATGTTCTCGAATTCCTGTGCGATGGGCGTTCCCTCAATCATCTCCTTCAATCCAGATGAGTTGATATAGTGCTTGATGTTCAAGCCGATGCTTTCTCCATATTCGTTGACCATCGAAAACCACGGTTTGACACCTCTAAACAGTTCTACATTCTTGCCGAAGCTTTGAAAAGATTCACGGGTCAAGGAGATATTGTTTTTCTTGGCTTCGTCGAGCATCAAGTACATATAGGTAAGGATTCCATTGGCATCCTTGCCCTCTGAAAGTTTACGGTTCTTTTCCCAAAATTCCTCCTTGGTCTTGCCTGTGGCCTGTATGAATCCAAACTCCTGCATGTTGCCCGGCGAGAGTGTCCCGTCGAAGTCGTAAATCAGTGCCACTGTTGGTCTTTTCTTTGTCATACGCTTCTAAATTTTGTATATGATTCGTAATTACCTGTTTTTATAACATACAAAAATACGACATTTCTCGGAATTTCTCACAAAAGAAGGTATAAAAAATCATAAATTACTTGTTTTCTGTAGGTTAACTTCCTAGTAGTTAGTTGATAGAGGGGTGTCAAGTTGTGGTTGAAGGGGGTACGTCAACCCTTCAACCACCCTTTATTATTCTTGGCTTTCGGAGATTTTTCTTTTCGGTAAGAGAAGGTTGAGAATCACACCGATAACCGCTGACAGTCCGATGCCGGAAATGGCGAAAGAACCAGAGGAGAGGACTGCGCCTCCCAATCCCATGGTTAGCATCACGGAGATGATAATCACGTTTCGAGTATCGTTCATGTTCACCTTGTTCTGCATCAGGTTCTGTACGCCCACACTGGCGATGGTTCCAAAGAGCAACAGCATGATGCCACCCAAAACTGCTTGAGGTATGCTTTGGAGCAAGGCACTCAGCTTGCCTACGATGGAGAAGCAAATCGCCGTAATGGCAGAGATGCGAATCACGGCAGGGCTTGTAACCTTGGTAATCGACATGGCACCTGTCACCTCGCTATAAGTAGTCTCAGGAGGACCACCTAGGAAGGCGGAGCAGAGACAAGCTACGCCGTCGCCCAACATGGTGCGATGCAAGCCTGGTTCTTTCACGAAGTCCTTCTTGGCCACGGCACTCACCACATATACATCGCCGATATGCTCCAGCACAGGTGCAATCGCCACTGGCAACATATAGAGGAAAGGTCCCCAAGAGAAATGAGTGATGGTGTCGAACGAGATAGGGCAGGAGAACCACGAAGCCGATGCAACGCCAGAGAAGTCCACCTCGCCCATGCAGATGGCGATGATGTAACCTACTACCACGCCGGTAATGATAGGCACGAGTTTCATCAGCCCCTTACAGAAAGTGAGCACAAGAATGGCTGTGATGAGCGAGGAGAAGGCAAGAATCCAGTTGGTCTTTGCCATATTCACTGCACTGCCAGACAAGGAGAGACCGATGAGAATGATGGCAGGACCGATGACTACCGGTGGAAAAATTCTGTCCAAGAGTTTCTTGCCCTGCCATTTCACCAAGGCGCTCATCACGAAGTAAACCAGCGAGACACTGGTAAGTCCGGCGATGGTGCCCGGCAATCCCCATTGTTTGGTGGCGGCGATGATAGGGGCGATGAAGGCGAAGGAACTGCCCAGGAAGATAGGCACCTTACCCTTGGTGATGAAATGAAAGAGGAAGGTTCCCACACCTGCGGTGAAGAGAGCTGTCGCAGGGTCGATGCCTATCAGCAGAGGCACCAAGACCGTTGCACCGAAAGCCACGAAGAGAAATTGCACTCCCACGATGGTTTTCTTGGCGAGAGATAGTTGTTCTGTGTCCATAATTGAGTATTTTGTTATTAAAATTTTGCAAGAATTACAGGATTAGTTCGAATCCGCTTTGTTCCATATTATTCATATTGGCTATAAATTTATGTCTTGTCATATTGATAAATCCCCCTTTAGGGTAATTTGTTGGCAAAAGTACATAAAATTATTGAGGGAGAAAAAGAAAATGGGAGAAATCTTTCAAACTTACAAATCATATTAATATTTACTAGTTATGTAATTTTGCACCAGATAGGTGCAAAAATTGCAAACCGATTATACAAACACAAAAAAAGCCCACAACCGATTCGTTTCCTTATCAGTTGTGGGCTTTCACCTTATATTACCTATCTAATTACTACTCTTTGTAAGAATGAGGAGCTTTGTTGAGGCTCCTCATCGTTAGGAGATATTACTTAACCTCCTCTAATCTAATATAGCTTGATTTTCAAACACATACATAGATATGTGCCAATTGTGTAACTCAATGTTTCACCCTTTAGAATAAGCGGATTTTAGAAATAAAGCTATTGACTTTTTTACTTTCATATCGTTATTGGCAGATTTTACGATTTTGTATCATTTAACAAGCCGAATGTAACAAGACACTCTGTTCTATGATTATGTTGGTCTCCTAATATGCGGATTGATTATTGTTGTTTATGTACATGGATTTCTGAAAAGTATAACATAGTTTGTAAAGAACTTTCTTTTACCATAAAACTATTATACTACGTATAGTATTCACTATAAAACTTACAGATTCGTCTTCCTGTTTTTTCTATTTGCCAAAAAATGTATTTTCTGCTTTGAGGCAGCTAATAAACAGAATATATGGTGTTCTATATCATAGTCCTCATAACATCTTTCACCGTACTAAATTCACAATGTTAATTCTCTAATATGCTTTCATGAAATGTATCAATAGTTGCATTATATCCCTATTAATATATAATTGACTTTTTGTTATATAGTATGATATATTATCATTTAAATCATACTTTGTAAAATCAAACTTTAATACTTCTTAAATGTTTATGTTTTGTTATCTAATCATTATCAAAAATCCCTATCTTTGTAAGAAAATCAATAAAGACATGACTAAATTAATAAATACATTTCTATCCCTTATGATGGGTGCTGTTATACTTGCATGCTCATCAGGATTAGCATTTGAGACTTGCTATAGGTTTACTTTTGACATACAATTCATTATTATTTTTATAAGTATCTATGCTATAAGTATGACTATAGCTTTTTATGGGGTTCAAGAAATCTTTTGTAGTATTGTGTTTGCAAAAGTGCTAATAGTGTCAAAGCACTACAAGGCTGATGCTTTTGACAATCCTGCCGAAGAGCATGCTATTGCTAAGCAACGTTTGGCTTTGTTTCATAGCCAATTTGAACTTGAAAACAGAAAAGTTCAACAAAGACAAAGGATGATCAGCAAGCAAAAAATGGTGAAAGTAACAGATTACACTCGCAATACATTTATACGACTGGGCTTCAATAAATCAGATGTGTTCAGAATATGTGAAAGTGTGGAATACTTGATCAACAATAATGCTGTTCTTAAGTATGAAGACTTTCATATCACTTATAACTCCCAAGTCACCCAGATTTCATTGAAAAACTTTGCGTGGAACATAGCAAACCAATATGGGTTAAGCCGGGATTTGGCAGCTGAATTTGTTATGACCACTTTTAGTGAGTGGTTCAAAAACACAACGCACACAACAGTCGTAAAAACCCTACGTACAACTCTTGGTACACATAAGATAGAAATAGACGAAAAGTTGTGATGGCTATTTATATTAGAGGAGGAAAATTTTATTTTTTTATATTAGCAGGCAAACTATGTCTGCTAATTTTATGATATAGACTTTGCTGGTAAAAAGAGAAGAAACAATGATTATACATTTTTACAATCCAATCCACTTTAGAATATATAAGCTAATTGAATGAATGAAGTGGCTATTATAAGTCTTTATTGATTTCTCCATTGCCATTTCTGGTCTTTGATAAATTTGGTTGCAAAGGTAATGTCTGTACCTATATTCCTCGCAAGGTCGGTGCCTACGGTCTCTTGCTAAAATCTCCACCTTGCTGGTAGTATTTGAGCAGAGAACCTTGCTGGAAAGGTCCAGACACCTTTTGAGGCAACAAAATTTTAATCAATCCCGAAATTGCAGATGCAAAATTAGGGAAATAAAAAAGAATGCTTATGGCAAACATTTGTGACACTCAGTACAAGGTGATGGGCGAACGCAAGGCGGTAGCCGACCTTTGGAACACGCTCCAAATAATGGAGGTGAACACCAAAAACGTATATCTCTACAAGTTGGCGGAATACTATGGCATCGACTATGAGAAGATGGGCATATCGGTAAGAGGGCATATCTATTGGGCGGAGTACGAAGATGACGAGGACATATGCTTGTTGTCCTTTGACACCGAAAGTGCTTGGGCTGCCTGTGACGAGTTCTTTGATGAACTGAACAAAATTCTTGGCGGAGAACTATCCTTCAGTTACCGTGAGATAGAATGTGGATGCGATGTTTTTTATGTCCATGACGAGCAAGGTTTCTTCCCAGAGGAATGTTGCGTCAGTTCTTCGGGTGAGCCTTTCGAGGATGCTTGTGAGGACATCTATGACACTTGCCAAGATGCGATTGTCAAGTGGTGTGAGAAGATGGGCATCTCGCAAGGCGACAGAACCGATGATGAAATGGTGGACTTCATCAACGGCTATGAGTATGAGAATGAGGACACCTATTATTATATAAACAAATTTATTTTTGGCTGATATGGAAGAGGTTAGATTTGAAGATTTGCCCAAAGTAGTAGCTACTTTGGCTAATAAAATCGAAGAACTCTGTGGCAAAATTGAAAAAGTGTTGCCAAATGTTGAGATTTCTGAGGATAAGTGGTTTAATACAGATGAATTGCGGGAATACCTACCTGAACATCCCGCTCGTCAAACCATATACGGATGGACCAGTAATGCTCTCATACCTTTCCATAAGAAAGGTAAGACCCTCAGGTTTAAAAAGTCTGAGATAGACAGGTGGTTGGCAATTGGGTTCAATCCATATATTAGAGATATAGAACAGGAAGCAAAAGAGTTTATAGAGAAGAAACGAAAGCCTTTCTTTTAACCATTTTAAGATGATGGAAAGATTTGAGACGATTGAGAAAATCCCCACATGGGCATTGTGCTACATCATCAATGGCGACCCTACGGGATTGAGTGATGAAGACATCAATATGGTTGATGGCTTTATGGAGAAATGGCAAGTGGAGATTGTTTCTCCACTTAGCCAAGACGGAAATGCATCATTCTCGCATTATCCTGCCTTTGGACTACCTGCCGAGGTTGAGGAGTGCAAGGTGATTTATCATTCGGAGAATCCACAAACTTTATAGAGCTATGTTTGAATACGAAGAATTGACCGACATTATCGGTTGCAGTTGCACACTGCTGATACCCTACAGAGGACGCACTGAGGGTTTCGTGGTTGCAGACTATGGTGAGGACATTGTTGTGAAATTGCGCAATGGTAAGGAAATCGTCGAAAGACGTGACGATGTCTTGGTTTATGATTGACAAAATGGGAAAGGGAGAAGGCTTTATCTTCTCTCTTTTTACCATTCACCCTTATTGATATATTGTATTTAGTAAAGTAGTAAACACTAAATATTATTAAATAGTAACTACTAAAAGTAGTTCTTTAGAATAAAAATATTACTTTTGTATTTGAATAATGTTAATATAAGAAATATGGCTAAAGTTATTGCGATATTAAATCATAAAGGCGGTGTAGGCAAAACTACTACTGTCATCAATCTTGCTGCTGCTCTAAATATCAAGAAAAAACGAGTATTGGCGATTGATTTGGATGGACAAGCAAACTTGACGGAATCATTTGGTTTGTCAATGGATGAACCATTGACAATCTATGGTGCAATGAAAGGAGAATACCCACTTCCCTTGATAGATTTGGAATGTGGAATTTCCCTTGTGCCCTCTTGTCTTGACCTTTCTGCCGCAGAATCTGAGTTGATAAATGAGCCAGGGCGTGAAATGATACTTCGAGATTTGATAGGCAAAATTCCTACTGATAGAAAATATGATTACATCATCATCGACTGCCCTCCATCTTTAGGATTACTTACCTTAAATGCTTTAACAGCGGCAGATTTATTGGTTATTCCAGTTCAAGCTCAGTATCTTGCAATGCGAGGTATGGCAAAAATCATGAATATAATAAATGTTGTAAAGAACAGGTTGAATCCAAACTTGCAAATGGGTGGTATTCTCATAACGCAATTCAATAGTCGTAAGTCTTTGAATAAATCCGTCTCAGAATTGATAAAAGAATCATTCTGCGATAAAGTTTTCAAAACCATTATACGTGACAATGTGACTTTGGCAGAAGCTCCAGTCAAAGGCAAAAGTATATTTGAATATAACAAGAGATGTAATGGAGCAATTGATTACATGTCCTTCGCTAAAGAGGTCTTAAAATTAAAGTTATATGAGCAAAAATGATTCATTGAAAGACAGTATGAAAGGAGGGCTAAATGGGCTCTTCTCTTCGACTGTGCCAACCAACAAAACTACAGCAAAGGAAAACCTGTCTGAGGAAAAAGAAAAAGTGGTACATTGTAATTTTTTAATAAACAAAAGTATTCACACCAGAATGAAATATCTTGCGATAGATAAGAATATGTCACTCAAAGATATTGTCAATCAGGCTATGCTTGAATACTTGGAAAAGAATGAAACTGTACATAGAGGCTAACAAAAAGGAGGACGATGTTCCTCCTTTTTCTTATTGTCAACACTGTAATATTAGCCCAACGGCAAACTCACTTATTCGTTTGCCGATAAACTTTTATATAGCTTCGCTGTGATGGTTATATTCGCCAACAAGCGACCAGTCTCTTTGCAAGAGAGATAGTTTGTGATTATACCTTTCTCGGGCTTTTCGTACAACGAAGCCTTTTGCCTGAGGATGGAATTTGTTCGCAACATTGCGATTGTAGTTGGTTGCTCTTGCTTGTTTTCTCCTGTAAATAGAAGTAGTCTTCGAAGCTGGTTCTCCTTCTGCTTGTCTTGGTCAATATGCTCATGCGACCACCCTCCATGCGGAAAAGTATATTGTCTGTTGGTTTACCATTGTTTATGACGGCACACGCCATGGAAACGTGCTTTGCATTGGTGATGGTTGCTGCAAATGATTGAGCCATACGATGCTGTTACGGTGTTCTTGCGTCCTTTTCTGAATTACCGTTTTTTGAAGCCACTATTTTTCCTATGCAAAGGTAGCGTGATGCTTCGACAGATGGAATCCGTCTTGTGCGGTCGCTTCGCTGTGACCAATAAAATAGCCGATAATCTTCCTTTTCCTCCTCACCGCCAACAGAAAACGAGTATTATAGTCGATTTTCATGGTGCTGCCCTCATGTGCCACATCCCTGCTTTTGAATTGCATGTAAAAATTAAGTTTCACTTCAAAAAGTAATTCAATATGAAAAAGATCGAGAACACTTTCGTAGTAACAGGATTCGTAGGCAACAACGCAGAAATCCGTCAGTTCACCAACGCTTCAGTAGCACGTTTCTCATTGGCAGTCAGCCGTCAGGAGAAGAATGGTGAGGAAACCAACAGAGTATCAGCTTTCATGAACATGGAGGCATGGCGCAAGAATGAGCATGTTGACTCTTTCGACAAGTTGCAGAAGGGAACCATGCTCACCGTCGAGGGCTACTTCAAGCCAGATGAGTGGGTTGACCAGCAAGGCACCAAGCACAACCGCATCGTCTTCATCGCAAACAAGTTCTATCCTACGCCAGACAAGGAGGAGGCTCCAGCGGCAGAGCCTGAAAAGCCTATCAAGAAAGGCAAGAAATAGAATTTTCTCATTCTCTCATTAAACAAAGCGGCTTAGGTCGCTTTTGTTTTGCTCATACAACCATGCTTCCTTTTATAACCGTCAAGCTGTCTTCCCTTTTCACCACTTTGTCCCACCCATCTGCGAAACCGCACCAACAGTTCGTCAAAGCGACATTCTTCATTTATCGGAAGCGACATCCCGATAGGTGAAGAATGACCATTTGCCGAAGGACAAGCACGAATAGAATGGCATTGGCTAACGGCATCCGTGACGCAACCGTCACTTGCATGCTGTCTACCAATGCCATCCCATTCGTCTGTTGCTTGTCTGGCAGTTGCGCAGTTTCACTCCCACCCATTCCTGTTATATCCATTTCATGCCTTCCTTTTGCAACCTACGTCTTCCCCTTATAGCCGTCACAAAGATTTCCTGCCAAAAGGCTCCTTGGCTGTGGCGACCAACTGTCGCTACTGCAAAAAGCCACATGGCATGAAGGCTGGAGTGAAACACACTCGGCATAAATGCCAAGAGAGTTTCCCTGATGCTCCTGCCGTATCTTTGTTCCGTTCTCTTTTTATAAGCGACAAGTCGTTCCCTCTTTTGTAATACTTCGTCCCTCCCTTGCGGAATTGCACCGATGGCGCAGTTCCACACCCACCCATTTCTTGTTATACGCTTATGATATTACAGTTATAGCCATTTCATTCTCATCCATCGTCTTTGCCGCTTCGGATATTTTCCGCAAAGGTACCAGTTGGATGTCAAATGCCAAATTGGGCATCAAGGATGCTTTTCAAAAAATCTTCCTCTATGTGCATGGCATATAGAGCGTATTTTTCGCTTCCGATTTGTCTTTTTGCCTTCCAACTCCTTTGCGTGGCGGAAAAATATCCCTTGGGCAAGCCGAAAGGCTTCCGAAAATAGGGAAAATAAAAAATCGAGTTTAACGCAAACAATTTTTCCGACTATGGCAAGAATGATAGATGACAGCACCAAGAGACAGCTGAGCAAGAGGATGGATTTCTTCTTGAAGTATTTTCCTGTGAGAGTTCGCAATGTGGGCGAGGACGCAGTGGCTGCACGCCAACTGATTTGGGCGTTCAAGGATGCAAGGGACAACGCTTTTGAGAAGGTGGCGCAAATGACCGCAGCACATCTTATCAAAGTTTGTGGTGAGAAGATAAAGGACATTGTGTTTGTATGTGTGCCAGCCAGCACCCAAGCCAAGAACGAGAGTCGATACATGGCTTTCTGTAATCGTGTGAGCGAGCTTTGCGGCATCATCAACGGCTATTCGCACATATCCGTTTCAGGCGACCGCTTGGCAGTACACGAGCACCGCCATAACAAGGAAAAGAGCATCACTAAGACACAAGTGATTGAGTTTGATGAAGCCTACTTCAAAGGCAAGGATATCTATGTTTTTGATGATGTGGTAACGACCGGCGCAAGCTACGCCATTTTTGCCAATCAGTTGGAAATGTTTGGCGGAAACGTATTGGGAGGTCTTTTCTTGGGACGCACACACTATAAATATGCAAAGTGATATGGATAAGACAAAGTACATCAAAGCCAATTCCGTGGCTTTTTCGGGACATCGCACGATAGCGGAAGACCGCAAGGACGAGATAAGGAAGAAACTGAGTGGCAAGATAAGGCTGCTCTATGCTATGGGCATCACCAATTTCTATTGTGGCATGGCACTCGGCTTCGATATGTTGGCTGCTGAAGTGGTGATTTCATTGAAAGCGGAACTTCCCAATCTGAAACTTATTGCCGTCATTCCCTATGACGGTCAGAACGAGAGGTGGAGCGCAAGGGAGCAAGACCGCTATTGGGATATTCTTGACAAGGCGGACGATGCTATCCTGTTGAGTAAGCACTATTTCAATGGATGCTTGCTCAGACGAAATGATTATATGCTTTCTCATTCGTGCGGACTGATTGCTTTCTTCGACGGCAAGCCCAAGGGCGGCACGTTCTACACTTGCCGAAAAGCCAAGTCGATGGGGATGGACATCATCAATCTGTACAAGACACAAGTATAATAAGTAACAGTTAAAAAATAACTTGGTACATTTTTGTGTCCTTTTTATGAAGCAACACATAATTGAAAGATAGAGTTCTAAGCACCTCTTTTGCCCCATATTTTCTATAAATCTGCTTGGCATTTTTGTACCAAGTTATTTTTTTACCATTACTAAACGAAAACTATAGCTTATGAACGACATCGTATCTTTGTTCGTGGTGTTCTTCGTGTTCAAGGCTTTGGGCGGAACGCTCAAAAGCCTTTTCCACGGAGACAAGCGAAATGATTTCAGAAGAGACAGATAAGGAATTGCCTTATCTGCCAATAATATTATTCCACAAGGTCAGAACATCTTGTGTGCTTTTTCGTGCGCAGATAGCTATGGCTTTGTGGACGGAAATTATATGCCTATGCCGCAAGACACTTATAGGCAAGCCATACTGCAAACGCAAGTTGCAGTATGATGATTGTCGGAACCCCTATATAAAACTTCTTGTGCATGGTCTTGTGATGAAAAGCCTTCATCCCAAGCCATGCACCTATACTGCCACCCCAAAACGCCATTAGCAAGAGTGTCGCCTCCGAAATGCGCCATTTCCCTTTCTTAGCCTTATACTTGTCAATGCCGTAAGTCAAGAACGTTACGACATTGGCAAGCAGGAGATAACCGATTATAATGTAGAACCAATTCATTTGCCGAACATCTTTTTTATTTCAGCCTCACTCATTCTCGTAGTTGGGTATTTTGTGGCAAGCTCATGGTCTATCGCCTTGCCTTCCTCATACATATCAGCAACGGCATCTGCAAAGCCATAGCCGTTTCCGTCAGACCATTTTACACATTGCTGAAGCCGTTTGTCATATTTCTCCCACAGTCCATTGGTAGCAATGTGCTTGACTGTCTTGTCGAAGTTGCTTTCCACAGAGTCGTAGTAGTGTTCCCACATATCACCATAGTCGTAGGTGAATTGGGTAGCCCATTCCATATACGACACCATCAGTTCCGCAAGGGCATCAGCGGACGGCTTGAGTTTTTTGAAGTCAGCTACAGCCTTTCTGCAAACAGAAAAGCGTGTCTGTGGTTCTCTACGTCTCTTGGGATAGAACTCCTCACGGATAATACTCTTGTATTCTTCCAGTTTTCCTTTCTCGTCAGGACAGGCGTAGAACTCCAGGTATTCCTTGGCTTCCTTTCGGGCGGAATACAGTTCAAGCACCATTTCTATGATTTCAGCCTTCGTCATAGATTGGAGCAGTTTCTTTATCGTTGATTTTGACATAACAATCCTTTCTTATTCGTTTCCAACTTCATTCTCATTCACATCCTTTGGCTTCCTCTTTCCGAGCGGTCCGCTGAACTTGCCACGGTTCAGCTTCACTCCATACTTGTTAAGTATGCGGAATACCGAGCTGCGGCTCTTGAAACCGCTGACCTTCCAGATGTCATCGATGGAATAGTTGTTATTGTACATATTGACGATGTTCCTCTCACGGTCGATGCCTTTCTTGGGCGTGTGGTTCTTTGCAGGTCTGATGCCCGACTTGATATGTTCTACATGGGCGGCAGCCTTGCGCAAGGCAACAACCTCTTCTGACAAAGAGCCGAACATGAATAGCACATCGGCTATTGATGTACTTGGAAACAATTCACCCTTGGAGTCTATCTTGTCTTGGATTGAAATGACCCTTATCACCTTCACCCTGCAAAACTCCAGGAACATCGCCAACTCACGGACACCACGCAGTGCATTGCTGAACTTTGAGATGACCAGTTCGTCCCCTCGCTCCAGGCAATCCATGAGCTGCTTCCATTCCGGGCGTGTCTTCTCCTGACTTGCATTCTCTTCTATGATACGGCAGCAGCCATACTTCTCCATCCAAGCCCGGTCAAAGGTGAATGTGTCATACTGCTCCGAGTTAAATATGTAACCTACTTTTGCCATAGCTATTATACACTGATTTGTAATTTGCCGACAAAGATACTTATATTCCATCAAAGTATAATCATACTCTGATAATTATTATAGTTAATTAAAGATTGATGTACTGTACTTTCTTGGATATATTATCATTTTATATCATGCTATAAAGTATGAATGAGAATAAAATATAAAGTTTGATTTAGTTTGAATGAATACCCGATAAATAGTCGTAAATTCGCACCGCAAATTTCAAACAAAGTCCGAAATGGAAAGTATAAATATTATCATATCTGCGGCAAAAAGCCGATTGAGGGTGAAGTGCAAGCGGTCTTGCTCTTCAAGTTTTCGCATATCATACTTTGGAGGAAAAAGACGCATATCCATGTTGTCTGCCATCGCACTTGCCATCCTTTTGCTGGCATCTTGCTCAAAAGATGCCAGTGAACTGTCTTTCCATGGTGCGAGGGAAGCGTTGGATGCGCAAAAGGTATTCCTTTCAATGATGAAATCCGACAATGACTTGTCAATGGAACACCTTGCTGACAAAATATCCAAGTGGCGCACTCTGGAAGACTCTGTTTCTTCATGCTTGATGCGTGACACCATCAGAAAGGCACATTCGTTTCCGATGGAAGAATTTTCCAATGTCCATGACTCCATCCGTGACGAGTTTATGCGCATAGCAACTGCCAAGCGAAGGACATTCAAGGATGTACTTCTATTGAAGACGAAAGCTACACCCTACAAGGGTATGAAAGAAACGGATAGTTTGTCAATAGTTGCATCACGATTCTTTGAAAGCCTCGATTCTTTACCGGAATATAAAGGTGATAAGACAAGAATCTTGACCACCTATCATTTCTTCTTGGAGAAGGTGAAGAAGGAAGGCATTGCCAACCTGTCACAGTTCCTCGCCTTTCTGAAAACGGAAGACAGACTGTTCAGAACATTTCTATCTCATCTATACGAGATGAGCGACGTGTCGGTTTCGCATATAACAAGTGGAACGGAAGATGTGTGCAAGATGATTGCTCAATCTTCAAGAAAAGGAGACTTACCGGCAAGGGATGCTATGGCATATATGGCGGTTCGTACCAATCGAAGAATTATCGCCAATGCGCAGACTTGCGTTGCTGATATTAAGAGTGGAAAGGTTACTTCCGCTGAACAACGGACTGCCTATTTCTGGATGATACTGCAACCGTTCCTGTCCATTGATGACTTTGGCATGGCTATGCTTTCAGAGAATCAGCGAAAGGATTTGGTGCAACTGTCAATAGATGCTTTAGGCACAATCACCAGTCTCAGCCGTTCCTTGCAGATGGACAAGAAGATGACAGACGGATTGCCAGATATGTTCATCAAGCTATACATTTCTTCATTATAAACACAATAGTTATGCTGCATAAATTTCTCAACGACTTTCTGGCACTTGCACCATTGCAGTTGCCGGAGCTTATCAATCAGGAGCGCATGGAACAGCCAGTCTATGAAGACGGATATGTCCTGCTTGACTTCAAGTTGGAAAAGCCTTGTCCTCTCGAAGAGGTGATGAACCTTTTTGAAGACCAAATGGAACTGGTCATCCTTTATCACAAGGTGACTTCCGTACATACGGAGTTCGGACAGTTCTGCTGTGCCTTCTCCAACCCTAATTTCGGGCGGATGTACAAGATGAATGCCAGTACGGATGCCAACGGAAATGTCCACTCTATAATGGTGACCATTTACGAGTCCTTAGAGTTCATGTACGGTGACTTGTGCCACGACATGGAACTGCAAGCGAGGACAGGCTTCTTCAAGTACAAGCGTGACAAGGCGGACCTGCTGATGTGTTTCATGTGACATTACGTTCCATTTATGAGCGACGTGCAGCTTCAGAACATCGTGGACATCATCCACAAATGCCACACATGGATAGACGTTGGCAGTTCGTTCCATTGGAAAGACACCGCCGTTTCACGGCATGACATGGTGCAGACCGTCTGCTGTCGGTGTCTGACTCTTCGAGCCTGTCATTCCAACAATGATTATGTCCGTGGGCAGGAGTGGCATATTCCTCTGCTTGACATAGACCGAAGTGCCAAGATTCTTATGAGAAAGGATGCTGGTTTCAAGAAACGCCTTGCATCAAATGCTTTGACAATGGCAGATGTCGAGCGACTTTTCATGGAAGTCACCTATGGAATTATTGAGTTGGAGCTATTCGAAGGTTATTGACCGTTTTACATTACAATTTGATCTATGATATTCAAGATTATCTTTCTTTTCTTCCCTATGCTTCTTCTCTTGGCATCAACGATGTGCTACAGGAAGAACAATCGGATGATGCAGAGATTTTATCTCCGCATGGTGTTTTCGCATAATTTTCGGAAACTGTACACACTGCTGTTGCTGATGGCAATATTGGTGTTCAGTTTCTTGGCATATCAAGTACAGCCCAACGAGATTGGTGTTCATGTAATGGCACTGTTGGCATTGTTGCTGTTCAAGTTCTCCTATGCAGACAATCTACTGCATAGGTTGCATGACAACAGGAAATCACGTGCCATCGCTTTTACAGCCTCATTGGTGTTCATGTTCACTCCCCATTTGTACACATTGGGAGTGATGGTAGGCTTGCTCTTGGTGGCATCCATCTACTATCCGTCCTCAAAGGTCATCTTCAAGGCACAATGTCCTGACAGTGGCAGACACTTGGCGCAATGTCCTGAGGACATCGTAAACTTCTACTTTTAGTCCATTCTTGGAATATGCCACTTGGTACTGGCACATTCCACAACACTCAGTCTAAAATGAGAATCATTATTTCACAACATCAACAAGATATTTTCAATGAAACATATACCAAAGGAAAATATAAAGGTAAGCCTTTCTGTCGGCTTCCTGACATCTCTCCAGGACCGACATAATGAGCGGTATTCCAAACACGAAGCGTTCTGCTATCTGCTGGACAAGGCTTGTGAACACTACGTGCCGAAAGCCGTAAGCAAGGAAGTGGCAAACGAATTGAAGGATTTTCAGTTTGTCACAACCAAAACTCAACTTGCGGAGGACTGGCATTGGCATCGTGCCACCGTGCGTCAGTTCCTCGAAAAATTAACGGAACATGGGCTGATACATTGCAAGGAGTTTGAAACGAAATACACCATCATCACAATGATTGGCATGAAGGACGGTAACGTTCCGACAATGCGAAATAGCATATTGGAGCCAATCATCCGTTTCACAATGGACAGTTGGTTCAATGGCATTTCCACCATAGAAGAAACGGCTGTTGTATGTGGGCAGATAGTAAAGGGCGCAGTAGCATTATCGCAAGAAAACAACTCTGCTTCGACATCATCTGACAACCAACTTTCATATGATGATATTGCCACTTGTATGATTGGCAGACTTGTGGATTGTATGCCTCTTGTAGATGAGGAAGAACATAACAAACTTCAGTTGCGTAACGCAATCTTCAAGTTCTTCACTCGTGTTCTCAATCGAGACTGGCTCCAGTTGCTCCTTCTGATAAAGGAACTGCCCGACATCGCCAGTCATGGAAAGGCTGCTTCCGTCAAATTGAACACAGCTGAAGACATGGGCCTTTTCCAATCCCTGTGTTCCGCTTATAAGGCTTGCTGTCCAACCTCAACAGTTGAAACAACAGTTAAGCCAGTTGTAACCGCCAATGCGGACAACTATAAGTAGAGTTCATTCTGTTCTTTTGTAGCTGCCTTACGGACATTCTCTTTGTAAGACCTCACGGTCCGGTACTGGCATAGCGCACTCGTCGTGGCTTGCCGTTTTTAGCGCATCGGGCTTGCCCGCTGTTCACGAATTTAGGGAGTGTGGTAACTCATTACCCCTACGACCTAAAAGTCTTCGGGAGAGTGTCCGCCAAGGCAGCAAGCTGGAACACTGTTTTTACTGACACATATAAGCATATCAGAGATATGGAAAGAATAGCAAAGCAGGTTTTGAACGTCAGGGGACGTAAGGGATGCGCCGCCGCTCTCAGCCGTGAATACCAACGCAACTGGAGCGACCGGGCTTGGCAGGTAGCTATTGCCAAAGGCAACTATGACCTCGGCAGACAGCATCTGAACTTCCAGATTTCCAAGGGAGGAAAGACAGCACCTATCGACAAGAGCAAGTCCATCCCACAGTTGATGGCTGAGAACTTGGCTGCTCGTGGCATCAAGGACAAAAATGAGGGATTGGCTGAGCCACGTTTCAGAACGGTGGCGGACTTCATCTTCAGCGGTTCGCAATGGAAGATGCGTGAGCTTGCCTTCGGTGACCAAGAGGTGGTCTTCAAGCCCGGCGACAACAAGGAGAATTATGCCGTCAAGCGTATGCCAGAGATTGAGCAATGGGCAACGGACATTTATAATTTTGTCGCAGGAAAGTATGGTGAGGAGAATATCGTTGCCTTCTATGTACACTTGGACGAGACTTCACCACACATCCATTGCGTTCTTCTGCCAATCAAGGACGGCAAGTTTGCCTTCAAGGAAATTTTCGCAGGTGCCAACAATCGGGAATATAGTCAACGTACATCGAAACTTCATGACGAGTTGGCGATGGTCAATGAGCCTTGGGGACTGATGCGTGGAACGAGCCCAACGGAGACTCGGCAACGACACAGACCTACGGAGGAATACCGCAAGCACCTGTCCGAGGAATGTTCTTCAAAGGAAGAGGAACTGGACAACCTTAACAAGGCTGTAAGCGATCTTCGGGTGGAAATAGCACTGGCAGAACGTCGTGTGAAAGGTCTCTCTTCTATGGTGGAACATCTGGAAGAAGAGAAACATCAGAAGATGTTGGAGATTGACAAGTTGAAGGTGCAGATTGCCAACAAGGAAGGAGATAGTTCCATCTTGTCGCAGAAGTTGGAAAAATTGCAATATGAGTTGGCTTCCGTTGATGAGAAACTGGCAGACAAGAAAGACAAGCTCGCTGTGGCTGACCGGCAGTTAGATGAGTTGAATAAGGACATGGAGTTTGTCAAGGAGCGGACAGAGACGCTTCGACAGGATGCCATGCAGTTCTCTCGTGAAGCTCAGACAGGTGCTGGTACACTTATCAAGACAGCAATGTTGGAAAGCATGGTCACTGACTACCGTTCCAAGATGGCATCGTTGCCACCTGAAATCAAAGTCGCATTTGACGGCTCGTCATTGGAAACCATAGCCGAGCGCACTGCCGAAGTTCTGCATTGTGCCACATTGTTGTATCTTGGCTACATCGACCAAGCTACGACATTTGCCGAAGGGCAAGGTGGCGGAGGCGGTGGCAGCAATGACATGAAATGGGGACGTAATGATGACGAAGATGACAGGCGATGGGCGCACCGTTGCCTTGCGATGGCAAACAGATTGATGCGACCTAAAGGTGGAAAGAGTAGAAAACGTTAAAAGAAAGAATAATTGACAAATTGAAGTTTATGATTAAAAAAGCAATATTTATGATGGCATTGTGCCTGTGCGGACAAGTACAGGGCAATGCGAAGACAACAGATGATGGCACGAATGGGTTGGTTTCATCTGTCATGAATGAGGATATGCTCCGACAGATTGAGCCGACATATCTCAAAGAAGTGGCAGTTCCTTCTGCATGGTCTTCCAACTGGTTCGTTGGTGTATCGGGTGGCACTTCCGCTTTTGTAGGAAAACCGCATGGTAAAGGGAACTTGTTCGACAGAATGAAACCTTCCCTGGCAATAGAGGCAGGAAAATGGTTCACGCCAGAGATTGGTGGACGGTTTAGTTTTCAAGGTTTTCAGTTCAAGGATGCCAGCAAGAATGTCCGTGATTACAAGATGGTTCATGCGGATTTTCTTTGGAATGTGACCAACAGTTTTGTCAAAGACCATGCCACCACACAAAGATGGGGATTCATTCCGTATGCTGGTTGCGGTATTATCCATAACGAGGATAACGGCAAGAGTCCGTTTGTCATCAACTATGGTGTGATTGGACAATATCGTTTAACAAAGCGTTTGGCGGTCAACATGGAATTGGGTGGCGCAACCACATTCCGTGACTATGACGGTGTGGGCGCATCCAATAAGTTTGGTGACAATTTGTTCACCTTGTCTGCCGGACTGACTTTCAACATCGGAAAGGTCGGTTGGAAGAATGTTGTAGATGCCGCTCCTTATATCAACCAGAACAAATGGCTGGCAGATTACACCAATGATTTGTTGGCTCGCAACCAAAAGTTAAGCAAAGCTCATGCGGAGGATGTCAATGTCATCGCTGAAATGAGAAAGATCTTGGAGATTGAAGGATTGCTGAAAGCCTATGCCGATCGCCTGACATATTATGCGGATAGTACGGAGCATCGCATCTACCCGAAAAATGACTACAGCGGTTTGAACTCACTCCGTGCAAGATTGGCTCACAAGGATTGGAATGGTAAAGGAATACCGAATGCTGACGGACGTTCTATTGAGTATAGATTCTCCGCTTCTGATTCTGTTATATGGAATAAATACATTTCGGAAATGACAGATGGAAACAAGTGCATCGGTTCGCCTGTGCTGTTTTTCTTCAAGATTGGAACTTCGCAGTTAGTTGATGCTTCTCAAATGGCGAATTTGGATGAACTTGCTCGTATTGCCAAAGGTTATCACCTCAAAATTTCTGTTGTTGGTGCAGCTGACAGCGCAACAGGAACGGATGAAATCAATAATCCACTTAGCAAGTCGAGAGCGGAGTTTATTACTCAGCAACTTATTCTAAGAGGCGTTGACAAGTCTATGATTGTTTCAAAAAGCAAGGGTGGCATTGACAAATATTCGCCAATTGCTGCCAATCGTCATACTGCAGTGAGATTGTTTGTTTTTTGAAAAGCATTCATACGGTAAACGATAATCTGTAAAACAATGATTATCATAAGAAAGAGTCCGTTCGTGATGAATGGACTCTTTCCCTTTATAGCTCATTTTTAATTCTCAGTCTTTTTCTTTCTGCCTTTGTTTTTCTTTGGCTCTTCAAAATCCTTGATAGATAACATAGGCGAATCATTTTCATTGTTCGATTCTAATGCAGATACAATTTCTCCTGTTTCTTCATCCACATAACTATCGGAAGACTCTTCTCCTTTGCTCTCTTTGCCTTGAACTGGTTTAGGCTTACTGATAGTCTCGATGCTTTCTGCATCTACTTCCAGGACATAGTGTTTTGCGCCCTCCTTATCCACAAAACTACGGTTCGCCATTTTGCCCTCTATAGCAATGGCGGTACCTTTACTTAAGCCATTTTTTGCGACGAAAGCTAAACGATTCCATAGAACGACATTCACCCATGTGGTATACTTTTTATTGTTACCATTGGAATCATAGTCGTAATTATTCACTGCCAAGCGCAAACGTGCAATAGCGGTATTCTTGTCGATATAACGGAACTCAGGGTCTTTGCCCAATCGTCCTACAAGGTTGATCTTATTTATTCCCATAATCCTTATTGTTTACTCAGGTGTTTTGATGTTTCTTTTGGCTGTACTTAACTTTTCAGTCTCGTCAGCTACAATTTGGGTAACATAATGGCTGTTTCCATCTTTGTCCTCGTAGGTACTTGATGTCAAATGTCCCTTAATGTACACTTTGTCTCCTGTATGATAATATTGCTGGGCAAAGTAGGCCAATCTTTCCCATAGATAGACTTCAAACCATTCTGTTTGAGATTCAGTATTGCTCGTTTTAATTGTAACTCCGAGCGATATTCTGGCAACCATTGTGCCATTTGAATTATGGATGACTGGTTCTGCTCCTAGTCGTCCGATGAGTGTTAAGCTATTCATAATCTCGATGTTTTATTTATTGTCTTTTCTTGCTTGATCCATTATCTTTTCATGACTTGGAATAAGGGCTGTTCGTCCAAGACATACAACGCCCACAACATGCACCCCATAGTTCTTTAACTCTGCGATATGCGCTCTGATAGAATTTCCGGTAGTACATACGTCGTCTATCAGTATGCAGTTCTGCTTTCCTACTACATTTGCATCTATCACAATATTTGACGAAACGGATATTTGCGATCGGTCAACACTCTTGTGCTTGCTTTCCCTGCGTGCTATATAGGTCATGCCATATAGCTCAGGATGCAATTCTTTGTACCTCGCCAATTGTTTGGCCAAAGGACTGAAACGCAAATAATAGTTGTGCTCATTGCTGCATGGCATGAACAATACCGTCAGATTTCCACTTATTCCCAATCTGGCTATTGCCGTTAGAAAATATGGTGTGGCATCTTTTCTTCCTTCCTTAAATTCATTGACAAGCCATGAAAGTTCCTGCTGTTCTTCTGTCCCGAAATTCCTCACTCTCATTGGTAGGTAATAATCATAGAACACGAAAGGGATAGTTTTCCCCTGTCCGTCATCAAACGGAGTGGGAGTAAGGGGCTGTTCGTCCATGAACTTTCTCATGGCAGCACAAGCATAGAACATAAGTGCCTTTTGTTCCCCTGCAAGCAATGCATTACGATAGCCCCATTCTCTTTCTTCCTCATTTTCACCATGCTGACCAATGATCATATAAGCGTATTTTGCCCGTTCTTTCCAATGGTTTCCCCACCAGTAGAGAATGTGACAAACTATATACGCTAATACTGTAAGAATGATGAAATAATGGATCTCTTCCATTATTTATCCGTTACGGTAACATCTTCTTTGACGTCAGTCCATGCTTCAACTTCTACATTCTCAACTTCGATGTGGTAATCTTTGTTGATTGTGATATTGAAGATGTATTTCTTTCCTGGTTCAAAGGCTATATTCTCTTTTGAAGTAGCTTCTTTGAAAGCAATGCCGTCAATCGTAAAGGCGAAACTGAGTTTCCCTTTTGCTGCACCAGGTTTAGTGAATACAAACCATTGTTCGGAAAGAGCCTCCTCTGCAGAAATCGTTCCACCTGTCATGGTGATTTTTCCTGTACCTTCTGTTGAGCTAAACTTGCTGTCGGCAAGATTGTATGTTCCATTCAATGACAATCCAGCTCCTGTTATAGTACTACTTCCAAGGATGCCGGCTCCTGCATAATTACCTTTGTTCAGCTTTACAACCATCAGTGAACGGATATGTTTCATGTTCAATCCTGTTGTCGTATTGCTGCTTGACAATCCTTCCTTCACATCGTACAGATAGTCGGTCGCATCATTATAATTTAATGTGACAACCTTGCTATTCATATTCTCATTGTAAGGATAGAGGGCATACACCTTAGCCTCGTCTGCTGTCAATGCAACATTCTTTGCTAACGTCCAAGTTCCATTGGTGTTTGTTAGCTTGATGTTGTCATTTGACAAATCATTGTAGTTGCCTTTCGTCTTGGCATCTTCTACCCAAATGCCTATTGCATCGCCATTCGCAAAGGCTTTTTTCTCGTTGGCAGTCCGTGTTAAAACATAACCTTCTTTGTTCACATCGGTAATGTGCAAATAACAAGATGCTTTGTCATTTACATGTCCGCATTCACAAAGATTTAATTCATTTTCAGAGCATGATGCCATTGCCGCTAAAAAAGCAACAGTAGCAAGAGAAATTACAATCTTCTTCATTTCCTAATTATTTAATTTACACTATTATTAGTATATACTACACATAGTATCTGCTATATGTAGCTGATACTTTTTCAATTCGAGCGCAAATATAATGCATTATAGTGATAAGCGGAGAATGCGCACACTAACATGTTAGTCTTTTTGTTTAACTATGTCAAAAAGACTTCTCACAATATGGTTGATTCTCTCTATACGATAGTCCATAACCACGTTGTTTATAGCATGGTTCGCAAAAGCCAAATCGCGTCTGTTGACATATCCTTTCTTTTGGGGAGCCAACAACAAACGATTTCTGTATATAGGAGCTTGCCAATACTGATTGATAAAATCATGATTTGCCAATGATGTCATCATTGCGCAGAACAATCTTAAATTGCAAACTTGCAATTCTGTCTCTTCACATCGAAAGAATGCTGCCAAAACCTCTACGGTAACATTTTTAGGCTTGGAGAAAATATGCAATTCGTTAACCAATCCTACTAATACCTCTAACTGTGCCTCGCTGAGTATAGAGTTAAATGACTCAACTTTCTTGGAACGGCACTTTCCATTCTGCTCACCTACCAAAGGTTCTCCACACATATCTGACAAATCACTGCTGCTTTCAGCTTTTGTCGAAAAATGCTGCTCCAGCACTCCATACAAGTCTGCACGCTTGTCATTCAAAACTTCCAGAAGTTCGAGAATATCCTCGTTCTTCCATTTTTCAACACTCTTTTCTGCACCATCTAATCCGATGGCCATGAATTTCATTTTTCTTTCCATTCTTGATAATCGCTTTTTGATTTATACACTGTCGTTCTTGCGACTATCCTGTAGAACAATCGTAATACAAAATCAGCCGCAAGAATTTTTCTCACGGCTGACTTTGTGTACCACCTTCTTTTGCAGAGATGTGGTTATAATGGAAAGATAATATATGTGTTGTTTATAATTAGTTCATTCCTGCAGAATGGCTCTTTTCTGTATTTTGAGCATTAATAATTTAAACTGTTTTTATCTAACAAGAAGTCTTTCAGACCGATTGTAAGGATGCCATCTTCATTTCTCTTGGGTTTGATGTCATCTTTCACAATGATTATTTTCTTGAAAGAGTCCTTAATCCTCAATAGTGATGCCGATTCCTGCGCCTCTTTTTCTAATGTTGGCATGGCGAAAGCAGACTGGATATAATATCGCTGACTTCCTTGATTCACCACAAAATCCACTTCCAACTGCTTCCTGATCAACTTGCCACTTTTATCTGGCTCTCTGACTTCCACCATGCCCACATCTACATGATATCCTCTTGTTCGCAATTCATTGTATATGATATTCTCCATGATATGCGTCTCTTCTTGTTGGCGAAAGCCTAACAGAGCGTTTCTGATTCCAAGATCCGAAAAGTAATATTTTGCCAAGGTATTGATATACTTCTTCCCCTTGATATTATATCTGATGGACTTTTCCACAAGAAACGCATCTTCTAAAAAGCCTAGATACTTGTTTATCGTCTGATGATGAATGGCCACATTCTTGACACTCTTGAATGTGTTGGCAAGCTTCGTCGGATTGCATGGAGAACCAATGGAAGAGGCGATAATGCGTAGCAATTCATCAAACTCTCCCATGTTTTTCACCTTATGTCGCTCCAACACATCTACGAGATATACACTCTTATACAAGTTATTCAGATAATCTTCTTTTTTCTTATCTGTATCAAGCGTCAAAATAAGAGGAAGCCCTCCGTATGTATAATAATCCTTCCATGCTTTGTCTGTTGTCCCTTTATATCCTTCACAGTATTCAGAGAATGACAATGGAAATAGATGTATCTCATCACCTCTACCACGGAACTCTGTCACTACATCAGTCGACAGAAAATGCGAGTTGCTGCCTGTAACATATACATCTGCATTTGATATATGTAGCAAGCTATTCAATACATCCGTAAACTCATCTACCATCTGTACCTCATCAAGCATGATGTAGTAGAGATTTTTGTCTGTTATCTGCTCCTTGATGTATTTCAACAGATTATCTGGGTCACGCAGTTCCTTATTGGTACGATCATCGAGGGCAACCTCTATGATATGGTCATCTGAAATTCCTTGCGAATTTAGATACTCATGAAATAACTTGAACAGAAGATATGACTTTCCACATCTTCTGATACCTGTAATAATCTTAATCAAGCCATTCCTTTGGCTTGCGATTAGTTGATCTAAATATTGTTGTCTTTTAATATCCATAATTATACTGTATTATCAAAAAGTGGCAAAATTACCACTTTTCGTCACTGCAAAGATACAAAAATTATCTAAGAACAAGCGATTTTATTATCAAAAAGTGGTAAACTTACCGTTTTTCGTCACTACAAAGGCTCAAATCAAGACTTTCACCATGATTTACAATCAAAAAGTGGCAAAATTACCACTTTTCGTCACTTATCCATTTTCTCGTTCCCGAAAAATGACACAAATGACAAAAATCGGGAATCAATTGGTCTTTTTCAATGAACATGCCCACAACAGTTATAATGAATAAACGTACCCTCTATTATCAAAAAGTGGTAATCTTACCAGTTTTAGTCACTACATATCTCCCATACCCCTTCATCTTCCCTTGTTTTTCCTTAGCAAATTTAGTTCAGCCCACCAGACCGTCAAGTACCGCCTTGCTATTGGTTGGTTATTTCATCAGCAGCCTTCCGCCAATCAAAGATTGGGGTATTCCAATGAAATAATCACCCAATTCCTTGCCTTGTCTGTCTCCATGTCCGAACTCTTGATTGCACGTAAAATCAATTCCCTCGATGAAGTCGTAAAGGCTTCGAGAATAGGGAAGAAAAAGAAGTTTCACAATTTAATCCGAACAGATATGAACAATATGATTAACGAAAGAGACAAGGAGTTTGCCAATGATTTTTCACGCTTCGTGAACGGCAAGATGTGTTCCGCATCCAAGGTGGGTGCAGAGTTTGCCAATGACCACCGCTTTCTTGTAAACGAGAAGTTCAAGGTGATGATGGCTTTCATGGAGCAGTTGGCTGTAAACTATCAGAAGGGCTATTATGACCCTCGCAATGAATGGGCTTGCACCTTGGCACATGCTGCCATCGAAGCCTTGCGTGAGCAGCAGCTCTACTATCCATCTTCACCAGAGTATTCACCAAATAAATAGATATAGCTATGACAAGTAGATTGATTACACCTCAGTTGGCGGAGCAGTTGAAGCAATATCCGCTTTATTCACAGGACGGCAAGAAGAAGGATGCCATTTGCCAATGCGTCTTCTTCATCGGCAAAGTCCGTTGGTATGTATTGGAAGGTCAGCCGGAAGGCAATGACTTCACGCTGTTCTCTATCGTTGTCGGTCTTGCCGATATAGAATATGGCTATGCTTCCATCAAGGAAATGGAGAGCATCAGCGTGGATGCTGGACCAAACCTCCCCAAGATACCAATATTGCAGGACAAGAGTTTCAAGCCTTGTCCTATCGGGAACATCCCTGACGAGAGATTGCAGTCGTTCCTGTCTGATATGTATGACAGGGAAGAAGTTTAAACCACACATCAGTCGTAGGCATTTTGCTTACGGCTGATGTTTCAAACTATCCATTATGACAATAGAACAATATCTTCACCGCCTATGTCGAAACATTCTCAATGAGCGTTTCGACTGGCGCAAATACCTCACCACCCGAAACTATTTCGGCAGAGACCTTTGCGTCACTCCGCTCCATGTCTCCTATGGACAAATC
>ERZ808270.311-NODE-311-length-29826-cov-4.658426_pt1 | contig 29826 bp, 27 predicted proteins | sample MGYA00521082_ERZ808270 | MGnify/ENA primary metagenome ERZ808270 (study PRJEB31516, sample SAMN03275594) | gut metagenome | biome: mammalia-associated habitat; material: feces | host: Papio cynocephalus | place: Kenya | collected 2012-07-27 ... | reverse complement strand
CGGTTTTGCCGTTGTCGTGTTCGTATTTCTGCGCGTATTCGTCGTTCGGGTGAACTTGCACGGAAAGATTTTTCGCCGCGTCGATATACTTAATCAGCACGGGAAATTCGCCGCCGCTTAAGTCAACTGCGTTTTTGTTTTCTTTCAGATATTCGGCAAAAGTTTTGTCCGTTCCGGAAATCGTGCTTTCGCCGTCTTTATGCACGGATACCTCCCAACTTTCGGCAATAATGCCGTCTTTTTGTCTGCCGAAAAGCGATTTTAACTTTTCGCCGCCCCATAAATAATCTTTTAATACCGGTTGTAATTTTATCATTTTTTTCCTTTAATTCTACTGTTAATTGAAAAGGCGCAATTATACCGCTAATTACGCCTTCGTTTTTATTTTATTTCCATTATTTCGTTATACAGTTCTTCATCTACAGTCTTTTTCAGTTTCAAAGCGTCGCCTATATCAATATCATAAACTTTCGACTGTTTTAAGCCTATCGCGCGGCAACGTTTGCCTTCCATAATCGCTTTTACGGCATAAATGCCGAATAAACTGCCTATATATCTGTCGATATGCGTAGGAGAGCCGCCGCGTTGAATAAAACCTAATCTCGTTTGGCGCGGAATAATTCCGGTCTTTTTCTCAAATTCGGTGCAGAAATCTTCCATTTTGCACGCGCCCTCGGCAATCACGATTAAGTTAGAACGTTTTCCTTGCTTTTCGCTTTGCAAAATCCCTTTGCAAATCTCGTCGATATCATAAGAAATTTCGGGGATAAGAATATATTCCGCGCCTCCCGTCATTCCCGCGTGTAGGGCAATATCGCCGCAATGTCTGCCCATTACTTCTACAACGGTAACTTTATTATGCGATTGCATTGTGTCGCGCAGCGTATTTATCGCCCAAAGAACGTTATTAACGGCAGTATCGAATCCGAGCGTGAGTTCAGTATATGCCAAATCGTTGTCTATCGTTCCCGGTATCGCCATAACGTTGATATCTTCGTCATTATACAAATCCAGTGCACCGTGAAACGAACCGTCTCCGCCTATCACTATCAACGCGTCGATATTATGCCCGCGTAACATTTCAGCCGCTTTATCCCGATACTTTTTCTCAAGAAATTCTTTACTTCTGTCGGTCTGAATAAACGTGCCGCCGGTATGTATTACGTTGGACGCGCTTTTTCTGTTCAAATCGATATAATTGTCTTCAAGTATGCCTTTATATCCGCACTGAAACGCGCAAACTTCTATACCGCGATTGATTGCATAACGCGTTATCGCCCGTATGCAGGCGTTCATTCCCGGCGCGTCGCCGCCGCTTGTTATTACCGCTATTTTCATATAAATCGTTTTGCCTTAAAATTCTCCTTTTGCAACGGATAACGCGGCGTAATCGCCTATTTTTTCGCCTAGTCCCGCGGGGAGTATTTTTACTCCGGCGGGAACAGACAAACATTCTTTTTTTATTCTTGCTTTCATCGCTTTGTCGATATACTTATGCGCGCGCATATATACGCCGCCGACGATAATTCTTTCAGGGTTGAGTATATCGATAAGATACGAAAGTCCCAGTCCGAAATAATCGCCGACTTCCGCGTAGATGTCTTTCGCGAGTTTGCTGCCGTTTTCCGCCGCGATAAACAGCGATTTTGCGGTAATGCTCTCTATATCATTTATCGATTCGCAAAAATCAACCTTTTCGCCGCGTTGCAAAATTTCTCTCACTCTGTTTTTAGCGAGTTGAGCGATTCCGCCGCCGCTGCAAAAGCCCTCGAACGAACCTATTTTTCCATACCCGCAAGGTCCTTGTCTGTCCAAACGGATATGTCCCGCTTCGCCCGCAAAATTATTCGCGCCCGTATACAGTTTTCCGTTTAAGATAAGTCCTGCGCCCAGTCCCGTGCCGAACGTCAGGAAAATCATATTTTCCGCGCCTTTTCCCGCGCCGTATTTCCATTCTGCAACGGCACAGGCATCGGCGTCGTTACACAAATACGCTTTAATTCCGAGTCGTTTTTTGATTATTTCCGTGATATGCACGTTATCCCAGCCGGGAAGATTCGGCGGCGACATGATTACGCCTTTTTTACCGTTTAACGGTCCGCCGCACGAAATGCCTATCGACGATATGTCTTTTTCAGTCTTGCCGGAATCGTGCAGTTCGCTTTGCAATACCGATATAAGTTTATCAATTACTTCGTTCGGCGTTCCTTCAGTCTTAAATTCCCGACGGTCGAAAATTCTGATATCGTTTTCGGTTTCTTCGCCGATAAGCGCTGCGCATTTTGTTCCGCCTATATCGAAACCCGCGATCATATGAGTTCCTCCTCAATGGCGGCGCAGATTGCGTGATAAATTACGATATGTTCCTGCTGAACGAGATACGTTTCGTGTTTTTCGCTTAAAACGCAGACATCGGCGAGTTTTTTAAGGTCGCCGCCCGTTTTCCCGACGAGCGCGATTATTTTCGCACCCTTTACCTTCGCAATTTTAGCGGCGTTGCTCACGGGAACGGAATTGCCCGACGTGGAAATGCCGACAAATACGTCGCCCGCATTCACATAAGCGTAGGCTTGTTGCGAAAACACGTAATCTCCGCCGATATCGTTATTGACGGCAGTCATTATGCCGCTCTGGCTTACAAGACTAAAAGCGGGGAAACCCGTTTCCGTCTTTTTCATCAATTCGCCGTCTTCGGGAAAACTTTCAAGAAATTTTTCTTCAAAATCCTTGTCTACGGGGCGTTTCTTCTTAAACGATTTTACTAATTCTCCTACGATATGCTCGGAATCCGCCGCGCTTCCGCCGTTTCCGCAAACGTATAATCTATTACCGCTTTGAAACGCCTTGCAAATCACTTCCGTAGCGGCGACGATTTCCGCTTTATATTTGCCTTTCAAACCAGAATTTTCAAGAATTTCGTCTATCAATGCCAACGTGCTGTCTTTCATTTTCGTTTACCTTTATATGTTGTTTTCGATAAGATTGCATTCGCTTATCTTACCGTTTTCTATTCTGAACGTCTTCACTTCGTATTTTTTAAGCGACGCGGAAAGTGTGATATTAAAGCAGTGCAAGGCAATTTCCGTTTCCGTGCCGTTTCCGGACGTTTCGGCTATTCTCACGATATATGCTTTGCCGTCTTCCGACTTTTTAAGCGCAGACACGATAGCCGTGCCTTCTTTAACTTCCACGCCCGCATACGCCGACGGCAATTTACCTTTATGGAACGTTTCCATAATCGCGCGCGAAGGCGTAACGAATTCAAGTGCTTTTTCTTCATTATGTGCCTTTTGTCTTCAATGAATCAACTATCGCATCTATAAAACAGTCCATAAGGCTTTCGGAAATAAGCGACAAATCGGGCTCTCCGCTTACGAACACTTTCAAACCCGTATCGTTGTCATCTAACTGAATTTCTTTCATTTTCTCCATACTACTACCTCCGTTTTTTCTTGCATTATAAACGGATTATCAAGAAAACGTTAGAAAGTCGATCTTACTAAAACCTATGCATACCTGCATTTTTACCATTAAAAACCAAAACTAAAAATATACTATGTTGTGGTTTTGTATGGTATCAGAAAAAGTCTTTGCCGTCAAAGAGAAAAAATATAACTTAAAATTTCAAAGCCGCTTTCGGTTGTTCAATCAAACGCAACATTGAACCGAAAGCGGCTTATTTTTTACTCTGACGTAATATTTTTTCTTACGGCAGTTATTCTTATTATTTCAACTTAAAAGCCTATCTTTGACGGCTTCGCCTTTTTCCGATAATTTTTGTGGTGTAAATAAAAAAGTTTCGGTTAAAAGAGTTTTTGTTATTTACGGCAAAAATAATGTTGAATACTCCCCGCTTTACAATTCGTTGGGATTTTCTTTCGATTTGTTTAAGACGGGGTTTCTTACTTTTTCCGTAAAAAACGATTATTTTTAATATGCGAAAACAGTTGTTACAAACCACTTTTATCGCTTTTGGTTTCAATTTAATGTTTCCCATAGCGTTCTGTTGCTCCTTTCTCCCGTAATATAAAAATCGGAAGTCAACGGGAAAAATCGTTGCTGAGGACTTTAATAATACCAAGAGTCAGACTGGATTATGAGTTTTGCTCTTTTTCTCATTTACGCAACAATTTTGTCCTTTTCGTTGACTTCCGGGATTGCGACTTTAACTCGCAGGGACATTTGCTTTTTCCGGTGCTACCCCGTGTATGCCGAAAGGCGAAAAATAAAAATGGCTGAATATCAACACTTTGACGGTGAAACTTATATAACTTTCAATATCGTATATACGACTGAAAAAGAAGTCCGACTTGCAGTTACGAATCGCGGCAGAATCAGCGTTCTGACATATGACTTATACGAAGATGAAAACGGCAATATTTTAAATTAAGTCGTTAGCAAAAAAATTTTTTAAACGTTTCCGTTAAACGTAAATCTTATATCGCCGTCGGAACACTTCACCGTTGCTTCCCCGATCGCCGATTGTTGCCCCGCGAGCCGGGAAATATTTAACCAGCTCTGTTGCGTTCCGCCAAAAGTTACGTTCTTTATTTCATAACTTCCGTAAAATGCTCCGCCGCCGATAAACGTTACGCTATCGGGAATGCTTGCGGACATTAACTTGCCGCAACCGTAAAACGCCCTGTAGCCGACGGAAATTACGCCGTCGGGCAAATCTACGCGTGTAAAAGCGCAACCGTAAAACGCTTCCGCCCCGATATCCGTTACTCCCGCGGACATTTCTATGCTTGTTAAACCGCTGCAGCCGCCGAACGCCCTCTCGCCGATATGCTTTACGTTTTTCGGTATCGTTACTTTGGTTAAACTTGTACAGAAGCGGAAAGCGCCGTCGGCAATGACGTTTGTATTTTCGCCGACGGAAACGCTTGTAACGTCTGCCGCCTTAGCTTTTATCAGAACGGCATAAGGATTTGTGCCGTTGCCAAGATACAGAGAATTTCCGTATTCGTTATACGTTATACCGCACCCGTCAAAAGCGTATTCGCCGATACTCGTTACGGTAGCGGGAATAACGACAGCCGTTAATCGACTGCAGCCGTAAAACGCTTTTTCACCGATACTTGTTACGCCGCTTGCAATCGTTACGTTTGTTAAATTATTGCAGCCGTAGAACGCGCCGGCACCGATGCTTTTCACGTTTTCGGGAATCGTTACGCCGGTTAAGGTTACGCAACCGACGAATGCTTCGCGAAGAATCATTTTCGTCGATTTATTTATTTCCACCTCGGTAGCGCCGGCTTTTGCCTCCGCCAGAACCATATACGGATTATTTTCATTGCCCAGATAGAGAGCGTCTCCGTACTCGTTATATTTTAAATAAGTACATCTGCCGAAAAGTCCGTCGGCAATCAGCTCGGTTTTTTCATGGACGGAAATGCTTGTAACGTCTGAGGATTTCGCCTCGATTAAAAATGCATACGGATTTGTTCCTTTTCCCAGATAAACGGCGTTTCCGTATTCGGTATACGTTAATTTATTGCAGCCGTAGAACGCGCGATAACCTATGCTGTGTACGCTGTCCGGAATGGTTACGTTCTTTAAATTACCGCAAGATCCGAACGCGTATGAACCGATGGTTGTTACCCCGGCTGGTATCGTTACGCTTGTTAATTTTGTGCAACCGGAAAATGCCCCCGAAAGAATTATTTTCGTAGCGGGATGTATTTCGACGCTGTCGGCGCTTGACGCATAATCTCCAAGTCCCGTCAGAACCATATACGGATTATTGTCGTTTCCTAAATAACAGGCGTTTAAATACTGATTATAATTCAGATTTTCGCATCCGCCGAACGCGCCGCCCTCAATATTGCTTACGCTGTCCGGTAGTTTTATTTTTCGCAACCCGACGCAATAGGCGAACGCGTTTGCATCGATGTTTGTTACGCTTGAAGGAATGGTTACGCCCGACAATTTGCCGCAATTTTTAAACGCGCTTTCGCTGATACGAGTTACGCCGTTTTCTATGGTTACGCTTGTTAATTTATCGCAATCCGCAAACGCCTCCGGACGGATGATTTTCGTTGCGGCGTTTACGTCGACGTGCGTTACTTCGGAATTTACCGCTTTAATGAGTGCCGCAAACTTGTTTTTATCGTTTCCCAGATAACAAGCGTTTCCGTATTCGGTATATTTTAAACTATTGCAACCGTCAAAAGAGTCTTTTTGCATGACGGTTACGCTATCGGGAACGGTGATATTCGTCAGCTTGCCGCAATAAGAGAACGCGCCGCTGCCGATACTTGTTACGCCGTTGCCTAACGATATGTCCGTTAAATCGGCGCAACCGGAAAACGCTTCATCGGCGATTTTCGTTACGCCGCCCGGAAGCGTGAATTTTGCGTCGGATTTTCCTGCCGCGTACCGTATCAGCGTGCTCCCGTCCTTCGTGTAAAGATTTCCGTCTTTCGATTGATACGTGCCGTTATCTTCGCTTACGCCGATATATGTTAAATTGCTGCAATTTTTAAAAGCATGACTTGCGATAATACTTACGGATTTTCCTATCGTTATGTTTGTTATGCTGCCGCAACCGCCGAACGTATTTGCACCGATACGCTGTACGCCGTCGCCTATCGTAACGCTTGTTAAACTGTCGCACTCGGCGAAAGCATACTCTTCGATGGTTTTTACGCCGTCGCCAATCGTTATGCTTGTTATACCCGCGCAGCCGCCGAACGTGTTTGCACCGATGCTTGTTACGCCGCTGCCTATCGTTATGCTTGTTAAATTTTTACTGCCGCCGAACGCGTTATCCACGATTTTCGTTACGGTATCGGGCACAATAAACGCTGCTTCGCTTTTTCCGAGAGCGTATTGAACAAACGTTTTTCCGTCGTAAGTATAAAGATTACCGTCTATCGATTGAAAACTGACTCCGCCGTTTACCTTAATTTCGGTTAAATCGGTACACCCTGCGAATACGCCCGTCCCGATACTCGATACACTGTAAGGAATTGTTACGGAAGGCAAACTGCTGCAACCCGAAAACGCGCCGCCTCCGATACTTCTGACGTTATAATTAAGTTGTATGCTCGTTAATTTTTTACAATCGGCAAATGCGCTTTCGCCGACAGACGTTACGTTCGCGCCCGTTTTCACGCTTTCCAGAGCTCCGCAGCCGGCGAACAAGCCTTTTTCGATGCTTGTTACTTTTTCCGGCAACGTTACGTTTATTAAGCCGCCGCAACGCGAAAACGCGTATTCTCCGACGCTTGTTACGCCGTCGGGAATTGTAATTTCCGTTAAGCTGCCGCACTTTTCAAAAGCATTTTTTCCGATTCTCGTTAAGCCTTCGGGCAGCGTGATGCTTTCCAGACTGCCGTAATTACGAAACAAATAATCGTCGACAGAGTTTCCGCTTGTAAGGATTACGATTTTCAGTTTCGATTCCGGAACAGAAGGAACTGCCGATACCGGCATAGAAGCCTGTTCGACGGGACAGTTATAAAATGCTTTTTCGCCGATACGTATCACGCCGTCGGGTATCGTTATCCGCGTTAAACTGCCGCAATCCGAAAACGCGCTTTCGCCGATGGTAAGGATACTATCCGGCATAATAACGTTTGCCAGACGGCTGCAATTACCGAACGTTCCGTTCTGAATCCTCGTTATGCCCTCCGGTAACGTTATGCCGGTTAAAGCGCTGCAGCCGAAAAACGCGCTTTCGCCGATGCTTGTTACGCTATCCGGCAGCATGAACTCCGTTAAAGCGCTGCAGCCCGAAAAAGCGCTTTCGCCGATACTTGTTACGCCGCTGCCAAGCACAACGCTTTGCAAACCGTTGCAATCGCCGAACAAGCCTTTTTCGATGTCTGTTACGCGTTCGGGCAATGTTATATCCGTTAAACCGCCGCAGCCGAAAAACGCGCTTTCGCCGATAGAGGCTACGCGAGCGGGAAGTTCTATATGCGATAAATTCCGGCAACCATAAAAAGCGTTTTTCCCTATATCGGTTACGTTTTCCGGAAGCGTTACGTCGGTTAACCCGGAGCAATCGTAAAACACGTTATCTCTGATAACCGTTACTTTATCGGGGACGGTTATACGGGTTAAACCGCTGCAACCCGAAAACGCGCCTTCGCCGATACTCGTTACGCTGCCCGGCAGCGTGATGTTCGTTAAATTGCCGCACCCCTCAAACGCACCGTCGGCAAGCGCCGTGATCGGTTTTCCCGCAAAGGTTACGGGAATTGTTAAACGATTTGTTTTATCGAGCCACTCTCTGTAATCGGCATCCTGCGAAACGGCGTACCCGTCCGAGGTTTCGTCGTATTCGAATTTCAGCCGTTTACTGCAATTCAGCGGCAACATGGCGGCGGTTGCGTATTCGGCGCCGTCGTAAGAGTATAAGAACTTAAGTTTGCCGCCGCAATAGTTAAACCCAAGTTTCGTTTTCAGCGAACATTTTTTGGCGTTTCTGTCGTCGGTGGTAAACGTTGCGGTGAGTTCGCTTTTGTTCGTTGCCGACGTGTTGGCTTCGGTGATGGTTCCCTCAAACCCGAACGGAACGTCAAGTTTTAAAGTAAATTCTTCTTTTCCCGCGTTAAACGCATCGGCGGATAACATAAAACCGATTTTTACCGAAATTTCGGCATCGGGTGCAAAATCGGTGCTTCTGTCGCCGATTCTGTTACCGTCAGTATCGTAATAATCGCAAGTGAAATCGCTTACGTACGGAATATCGACGTCTACCGGAGTAGTGATTTCCTCTTCCTCTTTTTTGCACGAAGCGAGAGAAAATGCGGCAAAAACAGCAGCTATTAAAGCCGTAAAGCATAAAATCTTTTTCATCATTGTTACCTTTACAAAATTTTAAGTTTTAAACGTTTCAGTTAAAAACAAATTTTAATTCTCCGTCGGAACATTTTACGGTTACATTTCCGTTGTCCGACTCTTTCCCCGCATTTTCGGCGATTTTTAACCATTCGGAACACGTACCCTCGTAAGTTACGTTTGTTAAATTATCGCAATAATAAAACGCCTGCTCGCCGATATCCGTTATACTGTCAGGTATCGTTAAGTTCTTTAAACGGCTGCACCCGCTGAACGCGCGTTTACCGATAACGGTTACGCTGCGCGGAAGTGTTATGCTTGTTAATCTATCGCACGCATCAAACGCATGCTCTTCGATGTTCGTTACGTTATCGGTAATTTCTATCTCCGTTAAAGTATGGCAGCCGTAAAACGCATTTCTACCGATATTCGTTACGCTACCCGGTATCGTAAACTTTTCTTCCGATTTCGCGACAGCGTATTGCAGAAGAGTTTTTCCGTCTTTCGTATAAAGATTTCCGTCTATGGATTTATAAACGTTATTATCCTTGCCGACGCTGATTTCAGTTAAACTACGGCACTCGTAAAAAGCTTGACTTCCGATATTCGTTACGCTATCGGGAATAGAAATATTTGTTAAGCCGAGACAATAGATAAATGCACCTTCGCCGATATCCGTTACGCCGTCGGGAATAGAAATATTTGTTAAGCCGAGACAATAGATAAACGCATACTTGCCGATGGTTACCATACTATCGGGAAACGTGATATTTTTTAAGCTAGACCCAAAAAATGCAGAATATCCGATAGTTACCACGCCATCGGGTATTGTAAATTCCGTATCAGGTTTTCCAACCGAATATTGTATCAAAGTTTTTCCGTCTTTCGTGTAAAGGTTACCGTCCAACGAAGCGAACGCACCGTTCTTTTCGCTTACGTTGATACTGCTTAAGCCGCGGCAACCGATAAACGCAGCTTCGCCGATAACCGTTACACTATCCGGAATTTCTATCTCCGTTAAGGATTCACAGGCGGAAAACGCCCCTTTACCGATACTTGTTACGCCGCTTGGAATAGTTACGTTTTTAATTCCGCGACCGACGAATGCCTCGTCGCCTATAATTTTAGTATCTTCGTTTATATCAATGCTTGTTATCCCCGATACCGTTTCTATCAGTGCGCAGTAATGATTTTTTGCGTTTCCCAAATAGCGAGCGTTATCGTACTCGCTGTATTGTAAACTATCGCACTTGTTAAAGGCGGATACGCCGATGCCGGTTACTCCATCCGGAATAGATATGTCGGTTAAAGCACTGCAAGACTTAAAAGCCGATTCTCCGATACTTGTTACGCTATCCGGTAATGTTACGTTCGTTAAACTACTGCAATACCCAAATGCCAATTTGCCGATGCTTGTTACACTATCCGGTAAAACTATATTCGCTAAATTACTGCAATAATAAAAAGCTGATTCTCCGATATTTTCTACCCCCGCAGGAATAGTTATGCTTGTTAAACCGGTGCAGTAATAAAACGTGGATTTGTCGATATTTGTTACGCCATCCGGTAAAACTATATTCGCTAAATTACCACAATAAAAAAAAGTTGCTTCACCGATATTTGTTACCCCGGTCGGTAAAGCTATATTTGTTAAACTATCGCAATGACCAAATGCGCCTCTGCCGATACTTATTACGTTACCCGGCAGATCGATACTCGTTAAACTGACGCAATCAAAAAACGCATATTCGCCGACGCTCGTTATCGTTTCGGGAATATTAACTTTTGTTAAAACCTCGCAATATTCAAAAATATGATCTCCAAGCGCGGTGAGCGGTTTACCGGCAAACGTATCCGGCATTTTTACTTCGGTTGAATCACGAAGCCATTTGTAGTTATCCGGATCTTTATATATGCAATACCCGTCCGTTGCCGCATCGTATGTAAACGTAAAAGATTGACTGCATAAAAGGACATAAGAACCCGTAGTCTGATATTCGTCATCATCGTAAACGTAACCTATTTGCAAATTTCCGCTGCAATAATTGAATTTCGCTTTCAGTTCGATAGTACAGTTTTTAGAAATTTTGTCGTCAGCATCGTAAGAGGCGGTAAGCTCCGCGTTGTTTACAGCGGAAGTGTTTGCTCCGACGATGCTGCCGACGAATCCGTCGGATAAGACGGGCTTTATCGTAAGCGTTTTCTTCCCCGCGGCATAAGCCTCGGCGGAAAGAGTGAAATTGATTTTTATCAGAACTTCTTCTTCGCTTCCGAAAGCGGTATTTCTCCCTGCGAGCCCGGTGAACCCTTCGCCGGCGTAATAATCGCAGGTAAAATCATTCACGTAAGGTATTTCGACTACTATATCGGAAGATACTCCGCTATCCGTCGTTTCTTCCTCTTTTTTACACGCGGCGAGAGAAAGCGCGGCAAGCGTTGCGGTGATTGTACAGATAAAGATTAAAAACTTTTTCATAAGGACTCCTGTAAAAACATCAACGGAAAACTTCAAGACACTCCGGGTGCGCAGGTTCTTCGCGTTCGGAATATACCGCCTTTCTTTCTTCGGGCGCGCTTTCCGTAATGGCGATTACCTTGTTGATTCCGTCGAAAATCTGACAGTGCGTTATGGCGATTACCGCAACCCCGTCCGCCCGGAGTTCTTTGACGAGCGTGTTTAAAATATCTTTGTTTCTGCCGTCGAGATTATTCAGCGGTTCGTCCATTACAAGCAGTTTCAGTCCGCACGCTTTCGCCTTGATGACGCCCGCCAGCACGTTTATCATTTTCTGCTGTCCGCCGCTCCACGTTTTTATACCTTTGGTGCGGAACGCCCTGTACGACGGGCACCCGAAACTTTTTTGCAGATATTTATCGAAATACTCTCTGATGATTCCGGAAACGTCGGCAAGTTTTTTCTTTTTTTCGGCTTTATCAAGATGTTCCGATTCGTTGATCGCGGTTTTACAGTAATCGTAAATTGCCGTATACGCGGTTGCGCCCGTTTTGAAAATTTCTTCCTGCCCGACGAACGAAACGTAACGGTTCAGGCGGGTAAGCTCTTCGTTGCCGAAATCGATAATGCTTTTCTCCGCACGGAAATTATCGTCGCGGAAATACACGTCGCCCGAAATCACGCGGAAATAGTTTACTCCCTGCAGATGAAACAATTTTAAAAACGTGGTTTTGCCGTAGCCGTTGCGCCCTTTTACCAGCAAAAAGTCGCCCTCGCATACGTTAAACGAGCCGTAATCGATGGTGAAACGATATTTTTTGCCGTCCTGCGCGGTTTCGTTCAGCACGCCGATTTTCAAATCTTTTACTTCGACGACTATTCTCTTATCCTGCGGCATTTTGTCATCCTCCTTTTCAGCGTAAGCGAATATACGCCGCACGCCAGACACGAAAACGCGGCATACATCAACGCGGGCAGAAAATAAAATTTGCCGTAGTACCAAAGCGACGCGGAAAAGCCCGCCGCCGCGAAACATAACGGCAACACGTATTTTACGAAATTATCCAGCATGATGCGGGCAAGCAGTTTCCGCGCGGGCAATCCCTCGTTATTCAACAGCGCGTAATCGGAATATCTCGGCGAGAACATAAAATATTCGCACACGGCAAAGCAAACGGCGTACGCCGCCGCCGAGAAAATTGCCGCCGAAACGATCTTTTGCGTTGCCGCCTCTTTTAAATTCGTTAAAAACGTACTGCTTTCTCTGCCGTAATACACGTCGCGTTCGCCGGACAGATTCGAATATTTCGCTCCCGCGGTAAGTTCGCCGTCATACGCGAGAAGAATGACGCCGTCGTAGGCGTATCTGCCGTCCAGCCCCGTCTGCGGAGGAAGATACCCCGCGATACGATATGCCGCGTTTTTGCCGTTCACGGCGATTTCGTCGCCCGCTTCGAGCCCGTATTCCGCGGCTGTGTTTTTGCCGATAAAGCACTCGCCCGCTTTTACGCTTCCGTTGAAAAGGATGGCGTTATCGCGATACGTTACGCCGTCTTTCGACATGTAAATATCGCAAAAAAGCCGCCGCCCTTTGCCCGTAAGCGATAAGATTCCGTTAAGGTTGTAAAACGTATCGCCGTCCGGATCGGGATCGGAGGCGGAAACGACCGTCTCGCGGCAGCTTGTATGGTTGAAGCGGAAAATCTCGGCGCACGAAGCGGCGGTTTCCTTTGCGAAAAACACGAAAACGAAGATATAGACGGCGAGCGATACCGTAAAAATCACGGCGTGCAACGCGTATCTTTTAAAAAACACTCCCGGCAGAAATTCCGACGATTTTTTCATATGTCGCCGTCATCCCCTGAGAGATTCGTTCTCGTTGTTCTTTAAGTTATTCGCGTAAAGTTTATCGGTGTAAACTTTGGCGACCGCAAACGTTACGGGAATCGCGACGAGCGCGGGAAGCGACAACGCCAGCACCGTACCTATGGCGTTGCCGATAAAGTGCGAGGAAATTCCGGCAATGAGCAAAACGACGAACGTTACCGCCGTAACCGCCGCGGCGCATACGCTGTTGCCGACGACATACCCGGAAAACATTTTTCTGCGCGCGACGCCGCCGTCTCTTTCGGCTATGTCGCCGTTGCGATTGACGACGATAAACAGCGCGCCGAGCGCGGAATAGAAAATCGCCGTTGCGAGCGCGACGCCCGTATCGATCGTTTTTACGCGTTTTTCGAGACGATCGGTTTTATTTTTTGCGTTTGTTTCGTACAGATCGGCTTTCGCTTCTATGTTTTTATTTGCGTCGAGCGCGGATCTGAGCGTGGATAAGCACCCCGCGCCGTTCGCTTTGACGAACGCGCCCGTGAACACGTAAGTTTCGTTTCCGATATCGTAAACGGACTTCATTTCAGCGGTATAATCCAGAAGAACGATACCGTCGGTATAGAGATTATACGAGCAGGCAAGGCAAACCGCTTTGACTTTCTGACTGACGGTTTTTCTGTCCGTGCCCGTCCCCCACACGAACGAAACGCTGTCGCCGACGCCCGCGCCGAGCACTTCCGCCGCCTTTTCGTCGATGACCGCGCCGTCGCCTTCGAAACTGCCCTTAATAAGCGTTTTATCGCCTAAAAAGCCGATTCTTTCGTTCGCCTTGTATTCGGGCGTAGAAACGAACGCTTTTACCTGCGCGTGATTTACGAACAGATTTTTATAGAGGTGATAAGGATAAACGCTTTCGACGCCGTCGCCGCCTTTTATCGCGGCAAGCTCTTCTTCGGCGGGAAGTTCGACGATATAATCGAACTGCGTACGGGTATAGCTGCTGCGCTTGGCTTCGATTGCCTTGATACAGCCGACGTTATAAATGCCGAGCACGAGCAATCCGACGATAAGAAGTGCCGAAGCTATCATCATTTTTAGATTTTTTCTGAAAAATTCCATCGTTACGCCTCCCCGCTTTTCGTTAAATAATGTTTACTTCTACCGTTTCGGAATACCCCGAAGAATAGAAACTTTCGTCATCTGTTCCGTCTTTGCCGAACGCTTTTACCTTCAGTTCGTAATACCCGGAAAGCCTTTCGCCGTCGATGCGCGCGTTATCGAGCAGAGCGCGCATATCGTCTACGCCGGGTTTGATATCGGGCGTAACCATGATTTTTTCGCTTCTTTTGCCGTTCGCGTCCGTAAACATAAGCGGAACGTCGGAAGAATCGTAAACGACGTAATAACTTGCGTTTTTAACGTGTTTCCACGTAAGCGCGCCGTCGAACGAATTGTATTCCGCCACGGGAGCGGCAAGCGTTCCCTTTTCTATGTCGATCGTTCTCGTGAAGCCGTCCGCACCCCAGATTTTGTAATTGCCGTCAAGCGAAAATTCGATTTTAAGCTGCACACCCGCTTTGCCGCTTGTTTTGTTGGGCACCATACGCACGATCATGGTGTATTTTTTGGCATCCTCCGTGCTTGCGGAAATTTTAAACGACGCCTGCACGTTACGCGTAACCTTATCTTCCAGCATATCGTGTTCGACTTCTACGGACGTAGAACTGGTGCTTGCCTGCTGCATGGTGGCATCCAGAACGTCGAGATTATCGAATTTGGCGGTTGTTTTGAAATACGACTGCCCCTCGTTCGCCTGCCTGGGGGTAAGCGTGAACGTGATGATAAGATAATACGTGGTGCCCACTTCGAATTTTACTTCCCGTTCGCTTTTCGTACCTTCCAGCGGATTTTCTTTGTTGGGCGTAAACTGTTCCTGTTCCACGAAGCCGTAATCGGGTTCGCTGATGTCCACGTCCGTTCCGATTTTTTCGTCGTCGAGGTCGGGCGATTTGCAGGCGACCGCGAACAGCGCGACGACTGCGGCAAGCATTGCCGATAAAATTGTTTTAATTGCGTTTTTCATTTTGTAGTTCCCCAGAAATTCGTTGCCTGTACTCCGTTCATTTTTACGGTTACGGAAATTCCCGTAACGCCCGAAATGCCCCGCAACACCTTGAAGCGTTTCTTATCCAGCTGGCTCCATTTCATCTGCGCTTCGGCAAGCGTATGTTTGCCGCTCGCATCCCAGTAAGTTACGGTAACGGTAAAATCGAATTCGTCGCTGCCGTCGCGGAAAGTAACGATAGCGCCGTCGCCTTCGTTGTAAATCACGTCGAATAAAATATTTGCTTTTTCTATCTGCGTAACGTCGCTCCGTTCCGAACGGACGCAGTAAACGCCGCCTTCGAACGCGCCGTTTTTCACCGCGCACACGTCGTAAGAACCTGCCGCCAGCGCGCCGACGCTGTTTCCCGCAAGCGCCGTATATTCGCCGCCGTTGCCGCTCTTTCTGTAATAGAACGTGTACCCCACGCTTTCGCCGCCCACGGTTAAATTATCGTCGTCGCTGCGCACGGGGGCGTTCGGGCGGGCGTATTTCATCACGCCGATTGCCGCGCTGTTATCCGAATCGAGAACATACGTATAGTTTCGGTACGATTCCGCGCTGAGCCTGCCGTATACCGAATATACGCTGCCCGCCGCGAGAGTATCGATGCCGCAGGATTTTTCGACGCCGCCGTCGGAATACCAGCAGGCGAGCGTAACGCCCGCTTCCTCGTCGTCGTAAGCGAATCTTTCGCCGTCGGTATAATCAACCCTGATTTTCGGCGTATTGAATTTATACACCGTAACCGTCGTTTCGTCGGAATCGATTTCAAAATCGTTCTCCGTTTTGATATACGCGGAAATCGTATACACGCGCCCCGCGACAAATTCGACGGGAAGCTCCGTGCAAGGCTCTTCGTCCAACATGTAAACGATCGTCTGCCCCGCCTCCGTGCGGACGGCGTTCCAGCTGTTTTTTACTTTATCGAACACCAGTTCGGGCGCGGCAAGTTTCGTAATCGTAACCGAGCCGAGACGAACGTTTCCGTCGGCGGCGACCACCGTTACGGTATAATTTCCCGCTCCGCCGAATCCGCTTTGTATCGGGTATTCGGTGCCGGATACCGTTTCCCGTTCGACGCCGTTTATAATTACTTTGAAATTTCTGCCGAGATCGGTGCCGTCCCACACGATTTTCTGCATCCCCGCGGATCTGCCGATTTTCACTTCGTAACCGACGGCGAATTTCGTAACGCTCTCCGGCGAAGAAACGTTGTTGCCGCCGCCCACCGCCTGAACGCTGACGGTATATACGCCTTTCCCGAGGGCGGTTATCACGGTTTTCGTATCCGTTTTATTATCGAAGCGGATTTTCACCGTGCCGGACGCGTCGGTGATAAGAACGTTATAGAACGTGCTGCCCGTCCAGGACACGAACTCGCCGTCGTAACTCACTTCGGGCGTAGCAAGAACGGTGAATTCCGCGCTTGATGAATAAATCGATTCGTCGTTGCTCTTCGCGTTGACGACGATTTTTTCGCCGCCTTTCAGCTTGTAAGCATACGACGCGGAAGCGATTCCGTCCGCCACGGCGACGCCGTCTATCGTAACATCGTATTTATCCGCTTTTTCTATCGCCGCCCAGTAAAGTTTTCCGTCGGAATATCCCAGTTCGGCAACGGTGCCGAGTTTTTCGATTTTTACGCCCGACGAAAGCGCGGAATTTTTGTACGGGGCGGACGATTCGCCGCCGCTGCCCGAATAAATCGCGCGGACGTACACGTTGGATTTGCCCGATTTGCAAATCGCAGCCACGTTGAAGGAAGTGATGTTTTCCCCGACGGTTGCCGCGGGCGCGCCCTGCGGACTGGTGATTTCGTTATCGGTTAAATAGATTTCGTACCCTGTGGCGTTGGGAACGGCTTCCCACGTAACGTCCGTACCCTTACGGCTTACCGCGGGCGTAGCGAGCGTTGCGGGATCGATACGTATCTGCAACCCTTTGTATGTTTTTCCGCGATAAGTTATGGTTACTTGTTGCTGCACGCCGATTTTCGCGGTATCGACGCCCGACAACATTTTTTCGTCTACCTGTACCGTATGTACCGAGCCGTCGTAGTTTTTATAACTGATATACCAGCCGTCGAATACGGGCGTATCGCCGTAAACCCAGCTGACGACCACGCCCGAATCGCCGTGAAACTCTATGGTGTTTTTGTTTACCGACCTGAAAAACGTAAACGTACCCGCGCCGATACCCGCAACCAGTACCGCCGAAGCGACCGTTATGATTAAATTGCGCTTCTTTTCGGACTTTTTAACCTGACGGTAATGATCATAAATTTCGGTGCTGTGCAGTTCGAAACGACTGCCTTTCAGATACTTGTTGCAGTATTTGTTGACCTCGTAAATAAAGTTCCGCGCGCGGCGTTTTTTGAAAAAACGGTTGGTGAAAATTCCGAACGAGACGTAATCGTCGCCGAAAAGACTGTCTAAATACGTTTCGCCTATCTTCGCCCAGCTTTCGCCGTAAGACTTGATTGCCTTGAACACTTCCCATATAAAGTTGAACCGTTTGAGAATTTCTTCGTCCGTGAGCGAATCTTTATCGCAGGCGTTGGGTTCTTTTTCGGGATTGATATAGGAAAGGATAAAGGTGCAAAGAGACATGAACTTCTCTTTTTTGCCCTTTACGTTATCTACCATCCACTTCAGATCCGACTTGGACAAAAGTTCGGGATACGCGGAAACCAAAGCGAGAAACAAGCTTTCGTTGATGCTTCCGTTCAGCCGCTCGTCGAATTTCTTCGCCACGTCTTTTAAATAAGCCTGAAATTCGGCGTCTTTCTTCTCGTTGGCGACTCCTACGATATCCACGATAAAATCGTGCTTTAATTTGTAAATTTCATCGTCGTCCGGATAAAAGAATCCGTCTTTTGCCAGAACGGATTTCACTTTGACGGCGGAACCCTTTTCAACGTAATATTTCTTCGCTTCCGCAAGTTCGTTTCCGAGCGTAACCGGCTTTTTCGTATCTTTCTCGCCGCGCTCTTCCAGCATTTGTTTTATCTGCTCTGTTTTTTTACTTTCTTCCATAAAAACACCGGGAAATAGAATTTATTTGCCACTCCGCCAAAGCCTGCGTACCGGACGCAGCCGACCGCGACGGGATTATTTGCCTGAAATCGCGTCAACCACTCTGCCGATTTCTTCCGTACCGATATACGGCGATTGCAGACGCCTGATATAACCGCCCTGTTCGAAAAGCATATCGCCCGCGCCGATCAGATCTTCCGCGCCGCTGGCGTCGAGGATATTCATACTGTCGATATGCGAAGCCACCGAAAACGCGATTCTCGACGGGAGATTTGCTTTGATAACCCCGTCTATCACCTTTGCGCTGGGGCGTTGCGTGGCGATAAGCATATACATGCCCGCGGCTCTCGCTTTCTGGGCGATGCGCTGAATATTGCCCGCAAGTTCTTTATAGCCCTTTTCGGAAACCATGTCCGCGTACTCGTCGATGATAATCACGATGGCGGGCAATCTGTCTTTTTTATCGGCTTTGTCGTTATATTCTTTGAAATTGCGCGTTCTGCTTTCGCTTAAAAGCGTATAACGCCGTTCCATCTCGTCGGTTAAGCGGACGAACATCTTCTGCGTTTCTTCGAAGTTATCTATCGCCCTGCCGCCCACGACGAACGGCAAACCGTTATAAACGTTCATTTCGACGCGCTTGAAATCGATAAGCACAAGGCGCACGTCCTGAGGTTGATACCTGAAAATAATGCCCGTGATGACGCTGGAAAGGAACACGCTTTTGCCGCTGCCCGTGCTGCCGCCGATCAGGGCGTGCGGCAGACCGTCGAACGGAACGAAAACGGGCTTGCCTTCGATATCGTAACCGATGCCCGTATTGATTTTCCCCTCGTGATTTCTGCCTTCCTCGCTTGTCAGCATCGCTTTGAGCGTAAGCACTTCGCGGCGGGCGTTCTGCACCTCGATGCCGATAAGGTCTTTGCCCTCTATGGGGAGAAGAAGCCGGATTTTTCGCTTTAAAACCATGGCGATATCCGGTTCGTATCCCGCAATTTTTGTGAGCTGCGTGTTTGAAAGGAGCTTCATTTCGATTCTCGAATACGCCGCGCCGACGATGCGGTTTACTACCGAAACCTTTACACCGAAATCGTTGAGTTTATCTTTCAGCACCTCGATGATTCTATCGATGTCGCGCTTATTTTCTTCTCTTACGGAATCGTTGTTCCGTGCGTCGTCGAGAAGGTCGGCGGACGGGTTGACAAACGTTTTTCCCGTATACCCGAAGAAATCCGCCTCGCCGGAAGGTTCTGCGGTGCCGTTGCCGTCCATTTCTTCCACGACGGCGAGCGCGGCAAGCAAATCCGACTTCGTAAAATCCACCTTCTGCCCGTCGCTGTGAACAAGGGAATTGCGCTTCATTCTGAGTTTATGTAATACCCTGTACTTCTCTTCGCCGCCGTTGTTTGCGATGAACGCGTCTATCATCGTGAACAAGTCGCCGTCAAGGCGATACTTATATTTGAGTATCGATTCCAGCCGCACGCAAAGCGCGACGACGGCGCCGTCGGAATTGCCTTTTTTCAGTTCTTCCGAAATGACTTCCGCCGAATTTTCTCTGGCGGCTCTTTCATAATCGTCCTTTATTTTTACGGGGTCCGCGGAGAGAGTTCCTGCGCCCGCGCTTCCCGCGGCGACTTTTCCGCCCGTAACGGAAACGATATCTTCGGGGAGAATGGTACACAGTTCCTCGTCCGTCGGGTTGCCGTTATGCGACAGGCGGACGGCTTGTTTTGTAACGACGTCCTCGAAGAAGTTTCTTACGTCCCGCGCGTTGCCGAAAGTGGCGTCGCGGTTGGCATATAAGTCGTTGAAATACTTTTTGCAGAGTTGTTTGCCCTCGTCGGTTAAAACGTATTTGCGCTTTTTGCAGTTCATGGCAAAAATTCTGAACAAGTCGGCGCCGTCGTAATCGGCGAAGTTGATGAAATTTTTAAATCTCGACGACAAACCCGCGTTGGATTTGATGAATTTCTGCATATCCTCTTCGTAGCCCGCGGCGATTACCGAAATTTCGTCGCGCTGGTCTTCCATGACTTTGAGGAGGGTATCTATCGCTTCCTGCCCGAAATCGTTGCCCTCTTTTTTGAGGGTATACGCCTCGTCGATAAACAAAATTCCGCCGAGCGCCTCGTCGAGGACTTCCTTCGTTTTGATTGCCGTCTGCCCGACGTACTGCGCGACGAGATCTTCGCGACCGACTTCCTTACACTTGTTTTCGCGGATGATGCCGAGCGCGTGATAAATTTTGGCGATCAGTCTTGCAACCGTGGTTTTGCCCGTACCGGGATTCCCCGTGAACACCATATGGTACGTGATGGGCGGAACGGGCAAGCCGCGCTGTTCGCGGACTTTGAAAAGGCGGATCTGATCCACCCACTCGTTGATGCGGGTTTTTACTTCGCTTAAACCGATCAGTCCGTTCAGTTCCGCAAGCGCTTCGCTTAATTCGGTTTCGTCCACTTCGGTTTTCTTTTCCGGCTTTTTTGCGTTATCGGCGGATTTTTCTTCGCTTTTAGCCGCTTGCGCGCGCGGCGCGGCGGCAGAAGGAGAAGAAGGCGCTGCGGACGCGGGCGGCGTGTAATACGCGCCGAGATCGCCTGTCGAAAGCGAATCCATCTCGTCGGCAAGCGCGATAAGCCGATTTTTATCCTGCGGGTTTTCTCCCGCGGCGGCGCGAAAGGCGTCGGCGGCGAGCTTGAAATTCGATCTCGCGGTTTTCTCGCTGCCTCTCTGCGCAGCCTGTTCCGCCATTTTCTTTCTGTTCTCGCCTAACAGTTCGCTGAAAGTTTTCATGTAATCACCCGTTTTTCTTTTCGCCGATATTGTACATCTTCATGAGGTCGTCGAATTCGTTGCTCTTCTGTACGTCCTCCGGCGAGCCCAGATCGATTGCGCCCGTGCCGAATTCGATATTGTCCGCGTTGGAAACGACGTTTACGTCCTCGCTGAGTTTTACGCTTTCGTTGTTTTTATTTACCTGATTTGCGATATCCACGCTGAGACCTTTCAGATCGAGATTGCCGCCCATCGTCTGATTGACGGCTTTCGAAGCCATGTCTCTTTCTTTCAGCGAAAGCATTTTCTGTATCATCGAAAGATTGTTGTTCAGCTGGATAAGTTCCTGATTCAGGTTGTTGAGCTGGAAGTTGCTGCTGTCGATACGCGATTTCGCGGCGCGGATTTCGGGTTCCAGCACCTTGGCTTTCGCGGGAGGCAACGTCTGATAATCGCGAAGCAGTTTTTCCATTTTTTTATCCAGCGCGGCGCGTTCGGATTTGAGATCGGCAAGGCGATCTTCTTTATCCTCTATCTGCCGGGTAAGCAGATTCACCGTGCCGTTGAGCTGATTGGCGGAATACTTAGAAAGCTCGCCCTCTTCCTGTTTGGCAAACGGATTGAAATTCGCGGGAGCGGCGCCGAACGAAGCTGCGGAGGCACCGGAAGAAGCGGGCGTTCCGAACGAAGCGTTCGCCTGTTTTCCCGCCCCGATACCCGCCGAAGGCGTACCGGGAACGGCAAGACTTTCGGGCAGAGACGACGCGTTGAAGGTTGCGTTCTGCATGCCGATATTCATGGCGTCGGCGATATCCTGCTGGTTCTGGTTGATGGCGCCCGAAACCGCCGCTATGGTGTTGGTGCCCGTTAAAACGTCGTTCCCTTCCTGAGCGATCGTAGCGGAAATTTCGGCATACTGCTTCATAACGACGGTAAATTCCTCGTCGCTGAACTTTCTTTCCGCAATTCTGCTCTTCTGCTCGTCGGTGAGTTGTTTCGCAAGGCGCGCGATGTTTTCGCGGTTCTGATTGTTGCTGATGGCGGTTAAATTCTGCTGAGCGATCTGATACTTCTGATAGACGAAGTTGAGTTTGGAGCGCGCCGCAATGTCGCCCGCGTCCGAACGGGCTTTAAGTTCGTTGTATTCCAGCGCCGCCGTTTTGATTTTATCCTGCGCCTCGTTTAAAAGGATATCCATCAGCTGTTCGTCGGAAAGCTTAGGTTCTTTGCCTTTTTTGAAGCCGTTTACCGAAACGGACGCTACCCGCGAATTGATTTTATCGCAGGCGTTCGATATGTAAACCCTCGCCTGCGACGTGCCGCCCGAAGATAAAAGTTCGTTCGCTTTCATCAGACTGGCGATAATCTGCTCGTCGGTTTTTGCCAGTTCTTTGTCGTCGCCGGACGCCTGATTCATCAGGCTGTTTTTCATTGCGTTGAGTTCGTTGACGAACGCCGAAGACGCGGGCGAATTCATCACTTTATCGATCAGCCCGATGATTTCCTGTCTGTTTTTTTCGTTGATTTTCTTATAATTTTTGAACAGATTAAACATAGTTACCACCCTTTACTTTATGATTCTGTTGCCGCACTTTTCGCAGAAAGTAACGCCGGCTCTGTTTTTGTGCCCGCAAACCGAACAGTAAACGCCCTCGTTATCCGCGGCGGCGGGCTTTTTCTCGCTTCTCATTTTGGAAAGACGTTCAAGCACGTCAAGCTCTCTCTCCTGCTCTTCCTGCTCCTCGCGCTGTTCCTTTTTCTTTTGTCTGTCCGCTTCCTTCTTTTCGAAATATGCCTTTCTGGCTCTTTCGTATTCGGGGCTGAAACAGATATTGTTGATCGAAAAATCTTCGACGGAAAGCCCCGCGTCGCGTACGGTGGGTTCAAGATAGGCTTTCAGTTGGTTGCCGAGATTGTATATCTGATTTTCGGCGTCCCGACCGAAACGATTTACCGTTTCGCGGAGCGCAAGCGACATCGCTTTTACGAGCGGCGTTCTGAAAAATTCTTCCGCAGCCGCTTCGGTTACTTCGGTTACGCGCGGGAAATTATCCACAAACCGCATGGCGTTGATCACTTTTACCGTCATCACGGCGTTCATCCCCACCGAACCTTCCATATTGATTTCGTAATCGGTGAACGAAACGTCGCTGCAACCGCAACGAAGATTATGCTTGTCGCCGATATCCACCGCCACCAGTCTGAGTTCGTCCTCTTTTGTGTTGACGACCGTTTTCGCCGTTGAAGAGTACAGCGAATCTACTTTTACGCCGTTCACGAATCTGACGCACTGTATGCCGTTTTCGATTTTGATTTCCTGCTTTTTGTCCGCCCCCGCAAGGTTGACGTCCCAGGCGAGAAGCCCCTCACGCTTTTCTATTTTTACTACCTTAGAACTTCCGAATAACATGTCTTTTTCTCCTGAATCTGAATTTATCTGCCTGAAATGCTGTTGAGCACCTCTATTACGCACTTAGCCGGCACGCAAAGCGATAATCCGCCCTCGCCGCCTTTGAGGGTATACGTGGTTACCCCCGTTACCATATTGTTCATATCGAGCAGTCCGCCGCCCGAATTGCCGCTGTTGATGCTCATATCCGACTGCACCACGTAAGGAAGTCCGCGGTAGTTGGTTACGCAATGCGGATTCGACGCGATGCCGTGGCAGATGCTCAGCCCCAGCCCCATGGGCGCGCCTATCGTATACAGCTGTTCGCCGAAACTGACTTCGCCCGCCCTGATTTTCAGATGATTTGTCTTTTCGATTTTTTCGCGCATCAGTCCTTTGAAACGATATACCGCCAGATCGTATTCGCGGCAGACGATGAGTTTTTCCACGGCATAAGACTTACGGTCGATCGACGGTTCGAAAGATACCGCCACGTTATCCGGTCCGTCGCAGACGACGTGTTCGTTGGTTACGATATATCCGCCGTCTACGATAAAGCCCGAACCCGTGGAAACGCAACCGGGTTCTTCGCACGGAGCGGCAACCTTAACGACGTGCGGCAACGCCTTCTGAATCAGTCCCGTAAAGCCGCCGTCGGATTTCGTGATTTCGATAGGATCGTTTCTTACTTCCGTTTCTCTGACGCGGTTTTGCATATACAAATCGATTTTCGAAGCGACGTCGCCTTTGCTTGCGCCGAGATCCAGCCATTTGCCCGCAAGTTCTCTTTCGCCGCGTTTTTCGTATTCGCCCGCCAGTTTTCTCATTGCGGGGGCAAAGCCTCTGCCCGCAAGTATCTTCAAAAGTTCGAACGCTTCCTGTTCGTCCTTTTTCACGCCGATGCCGTTGAGTTTGCACATGGCGGTTTCAAACAGGACGTCGTCGTCGATGAAATCCGCCGTTTTTAAGTAAATTGACTTTTTACCTTCCATATCGCCTCCTTACCGATCTTCTTTATCTTTTATCGTGGTGATAACGCGTTTTACCAGCGTTTCGAGATCGTCGCCGTTGCCGGCGGAAATTCCCAGAACGTAATCTGCCGTAACCCCGTAGAGGTTGCAGATTTTCGTGAGAATAACGCTGTCCACGTTAGACGTTCCTTTTTCGTACTTACTGTACGTTTGCTGACTGATACCTAATTTTTCGGCTATTTCGTTCTGCGTAAGTCCTTCTTCCGTTCTTAACAGCTTCAAGCGCATAGCCACGCTCTGTTTATCGTTATTTGCCATTGATACGATCGCCTCCGATCTTCCTGATTTTTATCAACCTTTTCAGTTCCTCGTTATAATCGAGATGTTCCGTAATGCCCGCTTTCAGCGCGGCGACCGACCGTTTGAAATCGTCCGCAAGATACGCTATATCCCGCCCGGACAACCCGTCCGATTCGCTGCCGAACGCGGCGAAGTCTATTTTTTCGGCACGATCGGATTCGAGATCTTTCAGCTGCAGTTTCAGCAGGGCGATTCGCGTATCCGCATCGGGCAGCGGCACGTACACACGGCGGCGGAACCGGCTGAGAATCGCGTCGTCCAACAGTTCGGCGTAATTTGTGTTGGCGATTACAAGAAAGCCCTTGTTCTTTTTTACGCCGTCTAAATTACGCAGCAGCGACGGTACGGCGGATTCGCTGGCTTTATCGTCGCTTCCGCGCTTTTTCGCTATTTCGTCCATTTCGTCGAAAAATACGATGACGTCGCGGCGGTTGCGCTCGGTGTAGTCGCGGATATAATCGAAAATTTTATCTATGTTTTTCGCCGTTTCGCCTATGTAACAATTTACCAGCCCCGCCATGTTCACGAGAAAAAACGGCTCGCCCGCTTCTTTGGCGACGGCTTTCGCAAACGTCGTTTTGCCCGTGCCCGGCGGACCGTACAACAATATCGCCTTGTTATCAATGAAATCGTAACTGTACGCGTCGGGATATCTGATCGGATTGATTACGTATTCGGTAATCGCTTTTTTCGCGTCGTCCATCCCCATAACGCCTTCGAAGCCGAATTCGAGGTCTTCCGGTTCGAACAGCGTTACGAAACTTTCGATGCCTTCGCCCGCATCCGCTCCGTACCCTTCCGCGATATCGCCCGGATACCCGGTTGAATACATGCGGGCGGGAGACGTTCCCGTACCCGGCTTGTGAGAAGCATACCGCCGCATATTTTCGGCGACGGCTTTCAATCTTTCCGCACGGACTTTGCGCTTTTCGCGTTCGGACGCTTCGCCCGTCGCCGCAAGTCCGCTTAAAAATTTTGCGCTTTCGGCAAATTTTTCGCTTGCGAGCGCGTAATTTCCCGCGTTTTTCGCCCGCAGCGCGATTTCCAGCGCCTTTTCGTAATTTTCGATGAAATAACTTTCCGAAAAATTCATGATTTTACGCCTTTTCGCCCGAAAATTCTTTTTCGAGATTGCCGAGGATGTCGTCTATCTTTCCCTCGTCCTCTTTTGCGTTTTCGCCGAGAACGGTGGCGATATCGGCATCGCTGACGTCTGAAATATCGTTCATGCCGTCTACGAACGTTGCGTTGTTGCTCTTCAGCACGTCGCGAAGTTCGGCGGACGTACGGTTGGAAAGGAACACGGCTTTATCGAACAGCTCCTGCGTTTTGCCCGCGTCCACTTTTTCGCTCACCCTGATGACGTCTTTGATGACCGAATTGAGCGCTTTCGTGAAACTCTTGTTCAGGTTCTGCATTTCGCTCATTTCTTTGGCGATTGTAAAGTTTGCAAGCATGTTCTGCGCCTGCGAAAGATTGAATATCGAATATTTGAGCAGTGCGACCATCGCGTTGTACTGCGGCATATTGCCTTTTTTCAATTCGTTTTTCGCTTTTTCGGCGTATTCGTCCCTGCGTTTTTCCAGCGCGCGTATCTGAACGTTGAGTCTGTCGATCACGCGCTGCTGCTCGCGTTGTTTTTTAATGTTTTTTTCGAAACTTTTGAAATTCATCGCTTAATACCTGCTTCTGTATTTATTTTCGCCCGCGTCGAAATTTTCAAGCATGCCGTCTATCTCTTCGTCGAACTCCGTACTGTCGTCCGCGTTGGACGCGATCGCCGCGGCGTAGTCGCCTTCCTGCAAAAAATCGTCCATTCTCTCGTTCTGCTTGCTGAGATTGAACAGCGATTTAACGTACTTCTTTTTGCTCTTTTTAACGGTGCTTTTCGTAACGTTCCCTTCGATTTCGTCCGCCAGGGTGCCCACACATTCCAGAAAAGACTGCTGCAGATCAGACAAATCGCGCGACTGAACGGCAAGATCTAATTGCATCTGCATGCCCAGCACGCGTTTTTCGTGCGCGAGGCAGTTACGGAGCAAGCCACGAGCCTGCTGTTCCTGCGCTTTCAGTCCGTTTCTTCTCGCTTCGCTCATTTTGCCGAGAAGGTACGACTTCTGCTTGCCGAGCTTTACCAGCTGAACCTGAAACGAATTCAGCGTATCGCCGATTTTTTGCTGCCTTTCCGCCGCAATCTGCTCGCGTGTTTTTTTCTCCTTCATTGTTACGCCTCCGCTTTATAATTCCAGACGATTTTTACGTTTTTGCCGAACGCCTTAGGGTTAAACCATTTCGGCGTAAAAAGCCCCTTTTTGCAGGCGATATACACCGTAATTTTTCCGCAACCCTCAAACGCGCCGTCTTTCAGGCTTACGCTTCCGCAAAGAACCACTTTTTCGAGACTTTCGCAACCCGAAAAAGCGTATTCGCCGACGCGCATCCCCTCGTAAAGTTTCACTTCCGCCAGTTTTTCGCAACCCTCAAACGCGCTTTTCCCTATCGCGGCTTTCGATTCCGCGGCAAAAGAAAGACATGTGATGCCCTTACAGTTTACGAACGCCTCCTCGTCGATGAGCGTAACGCTTGCCGGAATAAATACTTTGCCGAGACTGCGGCAACCGCCGAACGCACGTGCGCCGATACTTTCCGTTCCGTTTTCGAAATCGACTTCTTTCAGCCCGACGCAGTTTGCGAAAGCCTCGTTGCCGACGCTTTTCAGCGACGGCGGACAAACGACGTATTCCACCGTTCCGTTCCGCGCGAAAGCCCTGTCGGAAATGAAAAAAACGTCATTGGGGATAATTACCTTACCGCCTACGCCGTCGTACTTTTTAATCGCCTGATTTGAAATTTCAAACTCCGCTCTTCTACGCGAATAATATAATGCGTATAAATCCTCGTCAAGTTCCGAAAGAAGATAGCTCTTCCCGCAGAACGGGCAACGAATCTCGCCGAAAACGTCCTCTTCTTTTACGCCGACCGCCGAACCGCATTTGCACTTTACCTGAAACTCCATATACCCTCCCGTACCGGGCGCCCGCCGTTTTGTTCCGGCTGTATTTTCGCCCGGCTTACCGACAAAAACGCATATCTTTTCAGTTTTCGGGACTGTGTTTGCTTTGGCTTTGCCAAAGCAAACAGGGTATACCCTGTCGGTTCGTTTATTTTTTTCCGCGGAAAAACGCTCCGTTTATCGGTGTTTTACCCGGTTGTTATTTATGTATTATATCATATTGAAGCATAAATATCAACTGTTTTTACAACTTTTTTTAAGTTTTTACTTTGTTGAAAAAGTTTTATAATAATTTGGAACAATAAAAAAGGCTGTTTTAAGCCATTTTTTTGTTCAAAGAAACGGCGGCGGCATTACGCAAAGGAATAGGAACGGAAATGAAACGAATAACGGCACGGCAATGGGACAGCGCACTTTTTAATCTTGACAGTATGCGAGCGAAACTTTTAAACGAGCAATACGAACAGTCCGAACGAGAAGAAGAATTGCAACCGCGCATTGACGAAGTTGAAAATCTGCTTACTAAAATGTACTTCGGAACAGTAAAGGTTTCCGATTGGACGAGAATACAAGAAATTGTCAACGAACGTCAAATGCAACGTTACATAACCTGCGTGAACAGCGGAATGAACGAAAAGACGGCGGCGGGCGCGTTCGACGATTAAGCGGCAAACGAGGTATACAATGGAAAACGGAACAGAAAAGTACATTGAAACAATTAAATATCTCGAAAAATTGTACGAATATTGCAACGGGTTGTTATTCGAGGGAAAGTTGAAAAAGCCCGTAATCACCGTACAATGCGACGATCGGAACAAAACGAACGGTTGGTGGACGCGAAAAAAGGTTTGGAAAACGAACGAAAAAGACGAGGGCGAACACGAACTGAATATCACGGCACAGCAATTAAACCGCCCTATAAGTCAGATCGCGGCAACAATGATACACGAAATGTGTCATCAATACGCCACCGTGTACGATCTTCAAGATACTTCGCGTTCGGGAACGTACCACAACAAACTGTTTAAACGAATTGCGGAAAAACACGGTTTGCGCGTAGAGTGTGTGCGCACGATCGGGTGGTCGCATACGGAACTGACGGACGAAACGGCGAAAGCGATTGATAAATTCGTAACGGAAAACGGCGGCGAAATCATTTACCGATCCCCCGTATTCAAAGGACAAGCCGTCAGATCGTCGAGTACGCGGAAATACGTTTGCCCTATCTGCGCAAATTCGGTACGCGCGACGAAAGCCGTGAATATCATTTGCGCCGATTGTAACGAGCCTATGCAAGAAGAACAATAACGAGGTGTAAAATGTCGGTTTATCCTTTTAATTCAAAGCGGAAGTCAAAGAAATACAGCGCCGATCCGAAAGGTTACGCAACGGTGAAAGACTTTAAGAAAGGCGATTTTATCCGTCTGACGGGTAAAAAAGGCACGAAAACGTACATACGCGGCGATTATGATCGCGAATTGAAAAAGTATCACCTTGTCGATTGCAACGACGTATACGGAAACGGCAGATACGTGAAAGGTACTACACCCGCAAACGACGATTTTACTTATTGATTTTTTCTGTCGGCTCTGAATTTTTTTCCTCCTAATTTTTTATGCGAGCCGAAAGAGAAAAAATAAGCGGTTGCGTTTTTTTCTTACTCCTTTTTTCGCACCGCTTTTACGGGGAAATTAGTGTCAACGGGAAACACGCAGACGGGAAAGTCTGAAAATGCGGTTCAAGTCCGCAATTCCTCGCCAAGTCCGAACGGACTAAAAATAAAATACGCGTACCGTATGCGACAAGCGGTAAAGGAAAAAGAAAGTGGCAAACGAAAAGAAAGGCACGGCGCAGGGAACGGAAAAGGTAACGGAAACGAAAAACGGCAATCTTGTAATGGTGAGAAAACCGATTGTTGACGAAAAAGGCAATCAGTTGATTTCAAAAGACAATCACCCGTTGTATGCGTATATGGTGTGCGGGTATATCCGCGGGCAAGAAAAGAAAATCGACTTTGCGCCGAAAGATCAAGGCGGTTATGAGCCGCTTGACATTCTGTTTGATATGACGGACAAAGCAGAATTGATAATGTCGG
>ERZ808270.309-NODE-309-length-29847-cov-4.871711_pt1 | contig 29847 bp, 21 predicted proteins | sample MGYA00521082_ERZ808270 | MGnify/ENA primary metagenome ERZ808270 (study PRJEB31516, sample SAMN03275594) | gut metagenome | biome: mammalia-associated habitat; material: feces | host: Papio cynocephalus | place: Kenya | collected 2012-07-27 ... | reverse complement strand
TGCCGAGAACCTCGGTATCGTTCAGATCGATGGCGCCGGCAAGCGCGGTAACGTCGCCGTCGTTTGCCACTTCGATGGGCGCGCCCATTTCCTTGGCTACATTTATGTACATATTTTTTACGTAATCGCCGTACTTCTTTTTATCCACTTTGATAAACAGCGAAGCCACCATGATTTTGTTATCCACGTACACGCCCGCCGAAGATACGCCGATGCTGTCTACGCGCGGCATTTTGGAAGCCGCCGTTTTCATCGCCGTTAAAATTTCGTTGTAATGATAGTGCGGATCTTCCGTAACTTTCGGGTTCCATACCACCTCTTCGGAATACACCACGTTGCCGTCTACCACCGCGCTCACTTTTCTGTCGCTTCCGCCCGCGTCGAAGCCGATGCGGCAGCCTTTCAAATACCCGCCCACTTTTACGGAAGCGTTTTTCTGCGCGGGCACTTCGTTTTCTTCAAGGTACGTTACTTCGAACGGGCGTTCGTACACGCCGCTCATGAAATCTTCGTCGAACGCGCGCATCCCGTCCTTCGTGTACGCGGCTTTTAAATATTCGTAAATTTTACGGCTGCCCGCCACGGAAATTTTATAGCCGCCCACCACCCAGAGAATGGTTTTCGCCAGCCGTTCCGCCATGCGCAGATTGAGTTTATCGTTTACGCCGTCCTCGAACGCGTCGTATGTATATACGTAATTGTAGCCGCCGTTTCTTTCTGCGACAATCGTAACTTTCTTCGCCTTTTTGCTTTCTTTCACCGCTTTGTCGAAATCGGCAAGCGCCTGAATCATCGGATAGAAATTTTTATCCAGTACGGGTTTTATCATTTTTCCGCTTCTCCTCTCTTCGCCGCAGCCGCCGTAACAATTTTTCGAAAGCGCCGAAACGCGCGCCGTAGCGATTTTTATTACGGCTAATATTATACTCTTTCTTTTCCCGTTCCGCAAGAGAAAATCTTTCCCGTTTTTTATATAATATTTCGGTGATTATACACACGAAATATTTTACATTTTTGAAAAACCGTGCTATAATATCGTATGAGAAGGAGAGAAATGCCATGAACAACGCGCCGCGCAGAACGCGCTTTTATATGCGCCGCATCGATAACCTTTTAAACGTGCAGAAAATCGTTACGATTCACTATCAGGAACTTTTCAAGGGCTACGCTTCGCCCGAAGAAACGCACGATTTCTGGGAAATGATTTATACGGATAAGGGCAACGCCTGCGTGATTACGGACGGCGTGCCCCACCTTTTAAAGCAGGGCGAAACGTATTTTATTCCGCCGAATCTGCCGCACTACGTGGAATGCCGCGATTTCGAACCGAATATTTTCATCATCTCGTTCGTGTGTCGTTCGGAGGGACTGCGCTTTTTTGCCGACCGCGCCGTCGCCGTGCCCGAAAATTTATCGTATCTTCTGGAAAACGTGCTTGCCGAAGCGCGCGGCACTTTTGTTCTGCCCGATTTCGACCCCGCGCTGAAAAAGCTGGAACTGAAAGAAAAGCCGAACATGGGCGGCGAACAGGTGATTAAAAATTCGCTGGAACTGCTGCTGATTTATCTGTTGCGGCAATGCGAAAATCAATCTTCGCCGCAGGAGTTTTTCGTATCAAAAATCGCCTCTTCGGGCGAACTGCAGGACGAAATCGTCCGCTATCTTTCCGCACGGGTGTACGGCACGTTTTCGCTGGACGAACTGTGCGCCGAAATCCATTACGGCAAAACGCATCTGTGCACGTTTTTCAAAAAACAGACGGGCAAAACCATTTACCGCACCTACCTGAAACTGAAAACCGACGAGGCGAAAAAACTTATCCGCCGCAAGGTTTCGTTTACCGAAATCGCGGAGCGGCTGTGCTTCGATTCGCTGCCGCATTTCAACTACATTTTTAAAAATTGCACGGGCATGACCCCCGGCGAATACAAAAAAAGCATCAGTTAGTCAGTTAGTTTGGTTGGCGTTGAAAATCCCTGCGATCTACGCGAAAGAAGCCTCCCCAAGACGGGAAGGCTTCTTTAAAAATTATTCGGCTTTTTCTTCTTCCGGTTTCCGTTTTTGCAACAGCTTTTTATACGATACGTCCGTGGCAAACGCGCCGAGCGGCGCGGTAATCAGAATGGCGAGGACGGCGCACGTTAAAATAATTTTGCCGCATGGCAGTCCCGCCGTAAGAGGAATCGCGCCGATCGCCGCCTGAACGGTTGCTTTGGGCAGGTAGGCAATCGCGCAGAACAGTCGTTCTTTGAAATTCAGCGGCGTTTTTATCAGGCATACGAAAACGCCGGCAACCCTGAACGACAGCGCGGCAAACAACACGGCGAGCACCTTTCCCCCGCACGCAACCGCATAAGAAACGTCTGCTTCGGCGCCGACAAGCACGAAAAGCAGAATTTCGGCAAACACCCATATTTTCCCGTATCGGCACGCAAGCCGTTCCGCACGCTCCGCCGATTTCATATTCAGCGTTACGCCGAGAGAAATCACCGCAAGCAATCCCGAAAACGGAACATAATTTTTCATCAGATTTTCAAGCGCGACAAACAGAAAAGGCACGCTTAACAGAACGATGATTTTTACCGTATCGCGCATATGGAAACGCGCGAAAAACAGAGCGAACAGCCCGCCGCATAAAACGCCCGCGGCGATGCCCGTAACCATCGAAACGGGAATTTTCCACAGGATGTTCATATCGAATTCTCCGGAACCTGCCGCGGAAAGCAGCGCCGTGAACAGCACGATTAAAAAAATATCGTCGCAAGAAGCGCCCGCCGTTATCATCTGCGGAATGCTTTTTTCAACTCCGTAGCCCTCGTCTTTCAGTTTCAGCATACGCGGCACCACCACCGCAGGCGAAACGGCGCCCATCACCGCACCCGCAAGCGCGCTTTCTTTCGGCGTCAGCCCCAGAAAACGGGGTGCGAATACCATATACCCGATAATTTCGAACGTAGCGGGCAGAAAACAAAGCAATATCGCCGGTCTGCCCACTTTTTTCAAATCTTTCGTGTTTAAAGACAGCCCCGCGCGCGTCAGGATGACAATCAAAGCAACCTGTCTTACGTCGCCCGAAATATTCAATAATCCTGGCGCAATCAGATTGAACGCATACGGTCCGGTTATGATGCCCACCAGCAACATGCCGACAAGCGACGGAAGTTTCATTTTCCTGAACAGACCGCCCAGCAGAAGCGCGAACAGGAAAATAACGGCAAGCGAAGTTAAAAACGACATAACATTCTCCTTTCAGGGCAAGAAAAAAGCCGATGCCCTGCGACAAAAAAGTTCGCAGAAGTCATCAGCGTGAACGCGGTTTCAAGATTGCCCTTGCGGAAGAACTTCATTTCCGTAAGATATTATAGTATTTTTTTCGGAAAATGTCAACCGAAACAACGCCGGCGTGTAAAATTCCGACGAAAAAAACGCGCGCCGTTGCAAAAAAATCGCAATCGGCGCGTTTTTTCCGATTATTTTTCATCATCGCCCGTCGGTTCCCCGCCGTTCGTCTTTTCGCCGCTCGTCTTTTCAACGCTCGCATCCGTTTCTTCTTTTTTCTTGTTGACGGCGAAAAACACCTTTTTCAGCGGCGTTTTATAGGCTAAAATCGGCGCAACCACCGCGCCCACGCCCGCCTGCAGAATTTCGAACGGCAGTTTTATAATCGCGTATTCCTTCGTGGCGTATACAAACGCTCTGCCCAGCGTATAGCCCGTTACCATAATCACCACGCCCGTAAGCAGCCCCGCCACGGCAAGATAAAACCGCGGCAATTCCCGCTTTTCCGCGGACAAAAACCCCTTTTTCAACGCCTTTCCGCCCCCGGAAATCAACGAAATCGCCACCGCCTGCAACCCGTGCGTGGCAAGCGATACGAACATCGGCGCGGGATAGAAGAAGAAATCGCCGAGGAACGCGCCCACGCCCCCCACGATAAACGCCGAAAGCGGATCGAACGCCAGCGAAGCAAAACAAATCGCGATGTCGTTCAGATAGAAATGTCCGCCGGGCACGGGCACCGAAAAGGAAGAAAGCGCCACGTTCAACGCCGTGAGCAGCGCGACATAGCATAATTTTTTTGCCGAAAACATAGAAAACTCCTTGACTGTTTTTCTTTTACAGTATATACTGTTTTTGGTATCATTAAAATAGCCAAATCAAAACTATTTTATCATACCAGATTTTGTATCTTGCAGACGGATCCCGCAAAATCGCCCGCACTACGGAGAACTTCTATGAAAAAATACGAAAAAATTTACGCGCTTTTAAAAACGGAAATATTGTCGGGCGCGTACCCGTGCGGCGCGAAGCTGCCATCCAAACGCACGCTTGCCGAAGAAAACGGCGTTTCGCTTTCCACCGCCGAAACCGCGCTGGATATTCTGCGCAGCGAAGGCTATATCGATTCCGCCGAGCGCAGCGGATTTTTCTGCGCTTACCGCGAAAGCGATTTTTACTCTTCCGCCGCGGGTTCCGTTTCGGGCGATTCCTGTACCGTCGGTTCTTTTACCGTAGATTCCGCCGCGGTTGCCGCCGCCGAAGCGAAAGATGCGGAAAGGGAAAAAAACGCGTTCGGCGCGCCCCTGCCCTCCTCGTCCGACGCGGCGGCGGAAGCGCCCGCCGCCCGCGAAGAAACGTTTCCGTTTACCATATACGCGCGTGCGATGCGCCGCGTGCTTGCCGAATACGGCGAAAAACTGTTGGAAAAACCGCCGAAAAACGGCGTGCCGCAGCTGAAATCGGCGCTGAAAAATTATCTTTTACGTTCCCGCGCGCTGAACGTAAACGAAAACCAGATTGTCATCGGCGCGGGCGCGGAATATCTGTACGGCGTGATTGCCGAACTGCTCGGCACCGACAGAATTTACGGCACGGAAAGCCCCGCCTACGGGCAGATCGCGCGGGTGTACGCGGCGAAAGGCGCGCAGGTGCGGCTGCTGAAAATCGGCGCGGACGGCATTTTATCGGGCGAGCTTGCCGCCACGGACGCCGACGTGCTGCACGTAACGCCCTACCGATCTTACCCCACGCTTGCCACCGCCACGGCAACAAAAAAGGCGGAGTACCTGCGCTTCGCCCGCGAAAAAAACGGCTATGTGGTGGAGGACGATTATCTTTCGGAATTTTCGCCGTATGCGAAGCCCGCCGAAACGCTGTTCGGCGCAGACGCGTCGGGGCGCGTGATTTACGTAAACACGTTTTCGAAAACGCTTTCGCCCGCACTCCGCGCGGGGTATATGCTGCTGCCGCCCGCGCTTGCCGTGCGGTACGAAGAAGAACTCGGATTTTATTCCTGCCCCGTGCCCGCCACGGAACAATACGTGCTGGCGGCGTTGCTTTCGGACGGCAGTTTCGAACGGCACATCAACCGCCTGCGCCGCAAAATGAGAAACGGAATCGACAAACACAAAACGGAGGGAACGATATGAAAAACGCAACGCCCGAAACACAAACAGCAAAACACGGCGGAATGCCGCGCGGACAGGTACACAACATTCCGCCGCTGTATAACGAGCACAGCCGCAACCTGATTCTGGGCAGCTTTCCTTCGGTAGCTTCCCGCGCGGAAAAATTTTTCTACGCGCACCCGCAGAACCGTTTCTGGAAAGTGATTGCGGCGGTATTTTCTTCGCCCGTGCCCGCCACGGTGGAAGAAAAAAAGAAACTCATTTTAAACAACCGCCTCGCCTTGTTCGACGTGATTGCAAACTGCACGATTTCGGGCAGCGCGGACGCCTCCGTTAAAGAGGTAACGCCCAACGATCTGACGCCGATTCTGCAGACGGCGCGCATCGGGCGCATCTTCGTGAACGGCAAAACCGCCGAAAAGTACTACCTGAAATACCTTGCGGAAAAGACGGGCATGCCGTGTATCTGCCTGCCTTCCACCAGCGCGGCGAACGCCTCGTTTTCGCTGGAAAAACTCATTGCCGCCTGGCAGGTACTGAATATGTGAAAAACAAACGGTATTTTTATCTTCTGTCGGCGCATTCGCGCCCCTTTTTCCAAAGGGGAAAGCAAGATTATATTGCATTATTTCAAGTTTCAAAAACGAACGCGCTTCAAAAGCGAGCAGTACAAGGAGAGCGAGCATTTTGCGCCGCGAGTTTACTATACGTAAATGAGCAAGCAAAAGCGGAGCTCGACACAGTAATGCGACGCTTTTCAAGCGCGTCTCTATATATTACGCCAAAGTTATGCGGTCGGAAACGGAGCGCACCAAAATCCCCCGCTCTTCGCCGTACGCCACGCACGAACGCAAAAACGCGATGAACTGTTCCGTGGGACGCTTCACTTTATACACGCCGCAAACCAGCGAGGTAAGCTCGTCGAAATACAGACTCACCCTGTCCTCCAGCGCCGCGCGGATTAAAAACAGCGTTTCTATCGCCGTGAAATCCTGTTCGCCGCGCCGCAGACACGGTTCGTTTTCCACACGGAATTTCGGCTGCGTAATCACGCGGTCGTTTTTATAGTAGTAATCCACGCCCGCGGCGCGCTCCTTTTTAAACGCGCACGAATCGATCAGCGCGTTTAAGCGCGCGTCTATCCTTGCGCCCGATTTCGCGATGCCGAACGTGGTTAAGCACCGCGTTTTTAAAAATTCGCGCGAAATCGGTTCTTCCGCGGCGACGATTTCTTTCAGCCGCGCCGCAATTTCCGCGTCGTGCTCGCCGCCCGTAACGAACGCCGCCGTTTCTCCGCCCGCAGCCGCCGTAACCGCCGCCGCGCGGTAATTTTTCGCATAGCGCATAAAGCCCTTGCTCTTCTTTTCGCTGCCCGTCAGTCTGTCGAGCGCCTCTTTCACGCGCTTGATTTCGCGCTTGGGGTTGTTGTAATAGTTCACGCAGTTGATGCGCAGAACGTTCCAGTTCGCGCGTTTGAGCGCCTGCACCTGCAATACGTTTCTGTCCTTCACCGAAAATTCGTTGTTCGCGTCGCAGAGGATTGCCAGAATAAACTCGTGCTTGTTCTTCGGGTCTACCACCGCCACATCGATTTTGAATTCGCTGGCGCCCACGTCGTAACGACATTCGTACCCGTACGAAGAAAGTTCCGCCGCGATGTATTTGCCGATGCTTGCGCCGCCCGACGCATTGCCCGCCGCGCCCGCGCCGCTCTTTACCGCCAGCGAAGTTTTGCCGCGCTCCGCGAATTCGAGGAAGCTCTTCAAACCCGCCACGCCCTTCGAGGAAGTTTTCGCAAGGTCTATCATGCCCGAAGTCATCGTGGAAAACACCAGCATTTCTTCGCGCGCACGGGAAACGGCTACGTTCAGCCGCCGCCAGCCGCCCGCCTGATTCAACGGTCCGAAATTCAGAGAAACTCTGCCCGTGGCGTCCGGTCCGTAACACACGGAAAACAAAATCACGTCGCGTTCGTCGCCCTGCACGTTTTCGAGGTTCTTCACAAACAGCGGTTCTTCCCGCTCGTACGCCGCGCTTTCCAGCTTTTTCGCCGCAATCGCTTTCGTGAGAAGTTTTTCTATGTCCTCCTGCTGCGCGCCCGAAAAAGTTACCACACCCATGCTGGAACGGCTTAAAATCGGGTCCTGCAGCCGCCGCACCACTTCCGCAACCAGCGCTTCCGCTTCCTTTCTGTTCCGCTTGGTGAATCCGCGGTCGTACGTGCCGTCTACCTGAATAAATTTCACTTTGGAATCCAGCGCGTCCGGCGAAGGGAAAGTGCAAAGGCGGTTATCGTAATACATATTGTTGGAAAACGCGATGAGCGATTCGTGCTTGCTGCGGTAGTGCCATACCAGATGCCGTTCGCTCATGCCGAGGGCAAGGCAATCGTCCAGCACGCTTTCCAGATCCTCGTTTTCCAGATTATCCTCGTCCACGTAGGCGGAATTAAAGAATTCCGTAGGCGGAAGCTGCTTCGGATCGCCCACTACCACCGCCGATTTCGCGCGGGCGATCGCGCCCACCGCCTCCGCCGTGGTCATCTGCGAAGCTTCGTCGAAAATCACCAGATCGAACGCGTTTGCTTCGGGCGCAAGATACTGCGCCACCGTGGCGGGGCTCATCAGAAGGCAGGGACATACCCGCTTCATCAGCTCCGGCACTTCCGTAAACAAACCGCGCACGCCGCTGCCGCGCAGCTGCGTTTTCGAAAGCCGCGAAAACGCCGATACTTCCACGCTCAGCGCCCCGTAATCGCCGTTTTCGTCTTTCGGCAGACGGGAGATGAGGTCGGCGCGGATTTTTTCGCGCGTGAGCGCCGAGAAGGTATCCCACGCCACACGGAATTTTTCCACCGTTTCTTCCAGCGTGCCCACCGAACAGCGCGCCAAATCGGGGTCGGCGGGGATATTGATGGCAAGGAAGTTCTGATACACGTTCTTTTCAAAGCCCGCCAGCACGTTCGCGCCCGTCAGCTTGCCGCTTTCCAGCGCCTCGCCGATAAAGCTGCAGCCAAGTTTTTTCAGCTCCGCCACCGTCTTTTTGTACATGCACCAGTTGGCAAGCATATCGAGGTTATCGATAAGCGCGCTGGCTTTCGAATAGAAATAGTCGGGCACGTCCTCGCGCGTGATCTTGTTTTCGTCCGCGTTCACCGCCGTGAGGAAACTTTTTTTCGCCGTTTCGAACGAATCCGCCGCCTTTAAGAATCCTTCCAGCACCGGCGCCGTAAAATTGTTCTTCGCGCGGATACAGGTACCGTTGAACGCGTCCGGATTGTAATCCATGAACACGCCCGCGCAACGCGTGTGCAGGTCGTTCAGATCGCGCATGTAATCGCCGCGTTTCCGCCAGGAAACGTTGCCGTTCCTGTCGGTAAACGCCTTGGCGGGCGCCGTGCCCACCACCGTCTTTTTCGCCTCGTAAATTTCGGCAACCACCTGCAAAAACTTGTTCACGTCGTCGCCGTCCAGATCGTGTTTCGCGGATTTCAAAAGCCGTTTACCCACAGCCGCGGCGGTTTTATCCGTGCGGTAATCCCCGCCCGCGGCAAGGTAGGCGGAAAGTTTTTCGTATTCTTTTTCGTCCGGTTCCACCAGCGTTTTAAAATGCGAAAAATAATATTCGAGCAGCTCGTCCAGCCGCCGCGAGGCGTTGAAAAACACCGAAAATTCCGCTTCGGAAACGCCCGAAAAATATTTGTTGTACGCGCCGGAAAGCAAATCCCGCGCGATGCTTACCAGCTCGTCCGTCTTGCGCTGCGTAACGGCGGAAATTTTCTGGCGGTACAAATCGAGAAACAGCGCGAGATACGAACGGAAATGCCGAATTTCCGTAACCACCACTTCGCCCGCACAGTAAATTTTATCGCGCAGTTCCCCCGAATATTCGGTAACGTTCACGTTTTCGAACGGAGAATTGAACACTCCGCCGCATTCTTTCGCCGCCGCGGCAGCCGATAAAATACGGCTTTTGCACTCTTCCAGTTTGCTTTCGGTAAGCGTATCGTAAAACGCGTTTTCGATGTTCAGCACGTCGGGCGCGTCTTTGTTCTTTTCGTACAAAAGTATCGCCTGATACACCGAAACGCCCAGCCGCCGCTTTTTGTGCAGCGCGCGCATCGGCGCTTTCAGTTCTTCCCTGAGTGCCACCAGCTCCGCCGCTTTCGGGCTTAAATCTTTCGCTTCCTCCGCGTTTTTCAGCGCCATCGTGCTTTCGATGCGGTGCAGAATGTCCCCTTTGTCCGTCTTGTTGGAATGCAGTTCCAGACAGAATTCGCCCAGCCCGATATCGTCCAGACGTTTTTTCACCACGTCCAGCGCGGCGCGCTTTTCGGCGACGAACAGCACCCGGCGGTTATCTTCCAGCGCGTTGGCGATGATGTTCGTAATCGTCTGGCTTTTGCCCGTGCCGGGAGGTCCGTGCAACACGAAGCTTTCGCCCGTTCTTGAAAGCGCGATCGCCGAAAACTGCGAACTGTCCGCCGGCAGCGGAATCAGCGTGTCCGCGGGGTCGGCTTCGTCCTCTTCTTTCGCTTCGGGGTGCTGCGGACGGCTTGCACGGTGGGTAATCAACGCGGAAACCAGCTCGTTTTTGGAAAATTCGTCGATGCGCGTGCGGATGTCGTGCCACATCAGATACCGCTGGAACGAGAACGCCGCCACGTACGCGTCTTTCGTAACGCCCCAGCCTTTCATGCCCGCCGTTTCGGCGAGAATAATGTTGATCAGTTCGGAAATTTTATGCCGCGTAACGTCGCCGCCCAGAGCGCGCACGTCGATATTGAACGCCTGTTTCAGATATTCGAGCAGCGTGGTGTTCACGAAATATTCTTCTTCGGAATATTCCAGCGAAAAATCTTCGTTGCCTTTCGCGCGGCGGATTTCCGCGGGGCACAAAACCAGCGGCGCGTACCGCACCTGATTATCTTCCTTGCCCGTGTAGCGCAGAAAGCCCATGGCAAGATACAGAATTTTCACGCCCGTTTCTTCGCCCGCTTCGCGGTTGCGCCGGAACAGCCGCGCCGCGCTTTCGGCAAGCAGTTTTTCGTCCGTCTGCACCCGCGCGATGCCGCGGCGGTTTTCAAGGGAAAACAGTTCCTTCTGCGAATCGCTCGCTTCGCCGCCGAATTTTTCCGTTTCCGTCGCCCCGCCTTTCAGCCGAAGGCTCTTTTTATCCGCAAACACCGCGTATAATTCGTCCGGCTCGGCGCAGCAAAGATGCAGCGCGTTTTTGCCCGTGAAATTTAAAAGCGCGTTCTTGTTCGTTAAATCGAGAAGCCGCCGTTCCCACTGCTTGTTGCGCGGCAGCTTGCCTTCTAAGCCCAGCTTTCCCCGCTCTTTGATCGGCGCGGGCGCCGCGTCGTCAGAAGAATCTTCGCTTTTCACCAGCTCGTACCCTTTCACCGTTTTTCCGCGCATCGGCAGCGGCGCTATCCCGCCCAGACGGCAACGGCGCACGTCCGCGAAATATTCGTAATACCCCGCGCGGAGCTTCTGCATAAAATGCGACTGCGACGAAGTGAACGCCGCGTTGCTCCCCTCGAACAGGTCTTTCACGTCGATGAACGCCAGCGAATTGATGCCGTCGGAAGCGTATTTTTCCACCGTTTCTTTATCGTCCGTAACCGTATCGGCAAAGCAGGTATCCAGAAGCCACACGCCCACGCTCACCTCTTTTTCGCCGATGGCGATCACGGGCGAAAGCTTAGCGCTTTCCAGCGCGGCGGCGCAGAGAACCGCCAGTTCGAGCGAGGTGGCGCGCCGCGATTTCAGCGCGGAAATTTCGCTTACCGCGCGGCAGGGCTGCGTTAAATCCAGCGCCGTATCCTCTTCGATTTCGTATTGTTTGATTGCGGAAAACACCGCCGCGAAAATTTTGCGCACGGCGTTTTTATCCGCCCCCGCATAGCCGTACAAATCGGCGGATTCGTCCCATTTTTTCAATCGCTTTCCCGCGTTTTCCAGAATTCTGGCGCAATCGGAAAGCCGCGGCCGCACGAAAGCCGCCACCCGTTCGGCATTGCCGCTTAAACCTTCCCAGTAATCGTACGGCAGCGCCGTAATCTGCTTTTCGCCGCTTGCGACTTCCGTTTTATCGATTTCCGCCGAAAAATGCACCGTCGATATAAAAAGTTCGTTGTTCTCGGCAAGCGTCAACGGAGAAAACAAGCCGTTCACCGATACTTCCGCAGCGCTTTCGTAAGGCACTTCCACGGTGGTTTCGTACGGCACGGCAAGATTTTTATCGTCCCACACCTTCAGCGTAACGGTTAAATTTTCGCTGTACGAATTCTGCAGGCGGAATTTCGTTTCCGTCTGCAGGAAATAATCGGCATACCCCGCGTAATCGGGCAAAGAAGCGGTAACGGAAACCGCGTCTTTTACGGCGTTCGTTTTTTTGTTTGTTGCCATAAAGTTCTCCCATTTTTGTCTCCGCGCGGTTATCGGCGCTCCGTGCGCGCGCGGAAAATAATCTTCGTTCGGTTTTTATTCTACCACTTTCCGCAAAAAAAAGCAATCGCTTGAAAAGCGGTTGCCAAAAACTTTTGTTCGGTTTTTTATCGTCTATTGTCTGTTTTCGTCATCTTTTTTCTTCTCTTCGCCGTTTTCGCCCGGTTCGTCCGCCTTTTTCTGCGTTTCTGCGCCGGGTGCCGCCGCACAAGATGCCGCCGTTTCGTCTTTCGTTTCCGCCTGCGATTCCTCTTTCGTTTCCTCGCCGCCCGTTTTGTCCTCGGCGTCCGTTTTATCCGCGTCGCCCGCGGCATTTTTTCCGCCTTTTTTAATCGCACCCTTTCTTCCGAAAATCATAAACAATGCAAAAATAATCGCGCCGAGCCTTATATACTGCGGCAACTGCATTTTAAAAATTTTCCAATATACCTTAGACTGATAAAAATAATCGTATACCGCCCAGACCAGAATAATTAGAAAGTACACCGTCCAGCCGAGAATTTTCTTCAGTTTCTTTCCGAGTTTTTTAAAAAATTCTTTCATTTTTCCGCTCTCCGCAAATATTATACTTGCCGCGGGCGGTTTTGTCAAGCCGATTCGTTATAATTCCGCCGCCCGCCGCCTATAATAATATGAGAAGTTACCAGAAGCGGAGGCGGCGTTTATGAAAAAAATTCTTTTCACGGGCGGGGGCAGCGCGGGGCACACGGTGCCGAACCTCGCGCTGATTTCCCATCTTGAAAAACGCGGCGGATACACGCCGTATTACGCGGGGACGGGCGGCATCGAAAAGCGGCTCGTCGCGCCCACGGGTATCCCGTTTTACGAAATTTCCTGCCCGAAACTGGTGCGTTCGTTCACGGTGAAGAATTTAAAAATCCCGTTCGAACTCTTAAAAGCGGTGCGCGCCGCGCGGGAAATTCTGCGCGAAATCCGCCCCGACCTTGTTTTTTCCAAAGGCGGATTCGTTTCTCTTCCTTTCTGCCTTGCCGCGCATAAAGAAAAAATCCCCGTGCTCACGCACGAAAGCGATTTGTCGCCGGGGCTTGCCACCCGTCTTGTGGCAAAAAAGTGCCGCTACGTGCTTACTTCCTTCCCGGAAACGGCAAAAAAATTCAAAAACGGCAGATTCACGGGTTCGCCGCTCCGCGAAGAACTCTTCGAAGCCGCACGCAAAAAAAGAGCCGGGAAAAACGGCAAAAAAACGCTGCTTGCCTTCGGTGGCGGTTCGGGCGCGACGGCAATCAACAACGCGATTTTTCAAAATCTCGGCGAGCTTACCTCCCGCTTCCGCGTGGTGCATATTTTAGGCGAAAAAAACATGGCTTCCGCCCCCGTTCACCCCTCGTATACGCCGCTTGCGTACGCAAAAAACATGGGCGAGGCATACGCGGAAGCCGACGTGGTGCTTGCCCGCGCGGGCAGCAATACCCTCTTCGAAATTGCCGCGCTCCGCCTGCCCGCGCTGATCGTTCCGCTGGAAAAAGGCAGCCGGGGCGACCAGAAAGAAAACGCCGAATACTTCTTTTCGAAAGGCTTGATTTCCGTCTCTTCGGAAGCCGCCCTCGCCGATTCCCTCTGCGCGAAATTAGAAGCGGTGCTTGCGGACGAGGCGATGAAAAACGCCCTGAAAAACAGTCCGTTCACCACCGGCGGAAACCGACAGATTCTCTCCGTCATCGAAGAAACCCTCGGAGAAAAAAGAAAATGAGCGGCGATTATAAACCGCGTTATTTGTACGAAGCGACAAATGCGCAACCGTGCGATTGTGCAAACGAACACGTTATTCGCGCGGCGCACGCGGCAAAGCGGAAAAAAAGCAAAAAGCGCAGAATCCTGCGCGCGGCGTGCATCGTTACCGCCGCGCTTGCCACCGCCCTCGTTTACTTTCAGACGAACGTAACGCGCGTGCTCATTTCCGTCAGCGAAGCCACCATGCGCTCCTCCGCCGTGGAAGCCATCAATTCGGCGGTGTATAAAACGCTGGGCAGCAACCCCTCGTACGAAGAACTGGTGAAAATCGAACGCGACGAAAACGGCAACGTATCGGCGCTTTCCGCCAACGCCCTGAAAATCAATAAAATCGCGCGCGACACCGCCTCGCTTTCGCAACGCATTCTGCAGGAAACGGGCGAAAACGGCGTGATGATTCCCGTCGGCGCGCTCACGGGCATCGAAGCGCTGGCAGGCGTGGGGAAGCGTATCAACATCGATATTCTGCCCGTCTGTTCGGTGGTGTGCTCGTTCTCTTCCGCGTTCGAAAGCGTGGGCATCAACCAGACGAAACATTCCATTTATTTAAACGTGGTGGCGGATATCAGCATCGTAATGGCTTCGCGCACGGATAATTTCGCCGTACAGACGGACGTGCTTGCGGGCGAATGCGTGATTGTGGGGAAAATTCCCGAAACGTATTTTCAGACGGACCTTTCGGGCAGAACAAGCGGCTTGTAATTACGGCTTGCAATTTCCGCTCCGAAGCCGTGAAAACCGGATAAAAACCATTCGGACCCTGAGATTGTATTTCAGGGTCCCGAATTTTTCATTATATCGCCTGTTTTTTAAACCGCTCCACTTCTTCATCCGTTCCGAATACGTAATGCAAACCGCCGAGAGGGTGCATTTCGCCCGTATTATAATCCAGCCCCGAAGAAAAATAATCGTACGCGATCGCCTCGCGCTTTTTTTCCGCAATCGGGTTCGGGCAGGGAATCGCCGAAATCAGCGAACGGGTGTACGGATGCACGGGATTTTCAAAAATTTCCTCCGTGGTGCCCGTTTCCAGAAGATGCCCAAGGTGCAGCACGCCGATTCTGTCCGAAATGTACTTCACCATGGAAAGGTCGTGCGCGATGAAAAGGTACGCCGTGCCCGTTTCCGCCTGAATATCTTTCATCAGATTCACCACCTGTGCCTGCACGGATACGTCCAGCGCGGAAATGCACTCGTCGGCGATAATCAGTTCCGGGTTCATAATCAGCGCCCGCGCAATGCCCACGCGCTGCCTCTGCCCGCCCGAAAACTGATGCGGATAGCGGTTGAAATGTTCGGGCGCCAACCCCACTTTTTTCAGCATCGCTTCCACCCGTTCCGTGCGTTCGGCGCGGGTTTTGCACGCTTTGTGTATATCCAGCCCCTCGCCGATAATATCCCCTATTCGTTTCCGCGGATTCAGCGAAGCCATGGGATCCTGAAAAATCATCTGCATTTTCGTGCGCAGAATTTTCGTCGTCTCCGCGTCCGTGCGCCCGGTAATATCTCTGTCTTTGAAAACGATTTTTCCTTCCGTGGGGGTGTAGAGGCGAATCACGCTTCTGCCTATCGTGGATTTACCGCTGCCCGATTCGCCCACCAGCCCGTACGTTTCGCCGGGGTAGATGTCAAACGAAACGTTATCCACCGCGCGCACCGTAAAATTGCCGTTCACGCGGAAGTGTTGTTTTAAGTTTTCCACCCGAAGAATCGGCGCCGCTTTATAATCCGCCATTTGCCGTCGCCTCCTTTTTCATTTTCTCCACCCGCGCTTTCAGTTCCGCGGGCATTTCCGTTTTCGGCGCGCGCTCGTCAAGAAGCCACGTCGCCGCATAGTGCGTCTCGCTCAGTTTAAACATCGGCGGCTCTTTCTTTTCGTCGATTTTCAGCCGGTACGCGTTGCGCGGCGCAAACGCGTCGCCCGGCACTTCGTTCAAGAGATTCGGCGGCGAACCGGGAATCGTATAAAGCCGCGCGTCCGATGTGGTTAAATCGGGCATCGCCGATAAAAGCCCCCACGTGTACGGATGTTTCGGCTCGTAGAAAATCTCGTTCACCGTGCCCTTTTCCACGATTTTCCCCGCGTACATCACGTTCACGTAATCCGCCACTTTCGCCACCACGCCCAGATCGTGCGTGATATAAATCACGGAAATTCCGCGTTCTTTCTGTATGCGGCAGATAAGTTCCAGAATCTTTGCCTGAATCGTAACGTCCAGCGCGGTGGTCGGCTCGTCGCAAATCAGCAAATCCGGGTTGCACGAAAGGGCGATGGCAATCACCACGCGCTGCCGCATGCCGCCCGAAAGCTGATGCGGGTACTGCTTCATGCGCTTCGCCGCATCGGTGATGCCCACCTCTTCCAGCAGTTTTTCCGCCTTTCCGAACGCTTCCTTTTTCGTCATGCCGAAGTGCCATATCATGCCCTCCGCTATCTGCCGCCCGATGCGCATCGTCGGGTCCAGCGAAGTCATCGGGTCCTGAAACACCATCGCTATCCGCTTGCCGTTGATGTGCTTGCGCATCCAGTTTCTGTCCTTTTCAAGAAGGTTCACGGTCTCGTCTCTGCCGTCCGCATGCGTGTACGAAAATAAAATTTCGCCGCGGTTGACTTCGGCGTTCGGCGCAAGGATGCCCATAATCGCCTTGCAGCTCACCGATTTTCCGCTGCCCGATTCTCCCACGATCGCCACCGTTTCGCCGCGGTACAAATCGAAATCCACGCCGCGGATGGTGTGCGCCGCGCCCGAATTCGTACGGAAGGCGATATCCAGCCCGCGCACCGTTAAAATTCTCTTTCTTTCCGACATTTCCGCAAACCTCCTTTCTTCGTTTTTTCCGGCTTCCGCCGCTTACATATCCTTCATTTTCGGGTTCAGCGCCTCGCGCAGCCCGTCGCCCACAAGATTGAACGAAAGCATCAGAAGCGCCAGCACGATAATCGGCGGCACAATCTGATACGGGTGCGTGTTGAATACCTGAAACCCGTCCGAAATCAGCGAGCCCAGCGAACATTCCGGCAGCCGTACGCCCAGCCCCACGAACGATAAAAACGCTTCCGTGAAAATCGCCGTCGGAATGGAAAACATCACCTGCGTAATCACGGGTCCCACGATGTTCGGCAGTACGCCTTTGAAAATAATCGAGGCGTTGCCCGCCCCCAGCGTGCGGCTCGCCAGAATATACTCCCTGTCTTTCAGGCGCAGCATCTCCGCGCGGGCGATGCGGCTCATGCCTATCCATTCGGTAATCAGCAGCGCCACGATAATCGCGCCCAGCCCCGGCTTCATCGCCAGCGACAGCAATATCACCACCACCAGCCGCGGAATCCCGCTTACGATTTCCGCCGCCCGCTGCATAATCCCGTCCGTAACGCCGCCGAAATAGCCCGAAATCAGCCCGTAACTCATGCCAATAATCATATCGATCACCGTGGCGACTACCGCGATAATCAGCGAGATTCTCGCCCCGTACCAGGTTCTCGTCCAGATGTCCCGTCCCAGTTCGTCGGTGCCGAAAAAATAATACGCGTCGGTCATGCCGTTTTCAAGATACTTGTTCACCATCGTGCTTTCGCCCGTTACCGTGCGGATGGTTTCCCAGCCGTTCAGAAACCCCAGTTTTTCGAAAAACGGCACCCGCGGCGCCATGTTCGTTGCCGAAACGTTCACTTCGTCGTACCCGTATTTACTGAAAACCGGCACGAAAATCGCCAGCAATACAATGATTGCGATGCACACCAGCCCGATCACGGAAATTTTTCTGCCGAAAAACCGCGTGCATACGCCCTTCCAGTACCCCTGCGACGAAAAATTTTTATCCGTCGCCGTCTCTTCCGTTGCCGAAAACGTAAAATCGTCCGGAGCGAAAACATACTCTTTTTCTTCCGCAGCCGTTCCGTTTTTTGCCGCAGCCTCCGCGGCAATCGTCTTTTTCCCGAAATTTTTCATGCTCCGTTTCCTCCTTTCGCCACGCGTACGCGGGGATCGATCAGCCCGTACAACAAATCCACCGCCAGCATCACAACGATATACAGCGCCGAATACAAAAAGCTGATTGCCATAATGATGTTGTAATCGTTCGCCGATACGGCGTCCACCATCAGTTTGCCTATGCCGTCGATGGCGTAAATTTTTTCCACCACCAGCGCGCCCGTCAATAAGTCCACGATCAGCGGTGCCAGCACGGTAACGATGGGAATCAGCGCGTTTCTGAGCACGTGCCGCGCAATCAGCGCGTTGCCGTACAGCCCTTTCGATTCCGCCAGCAGAATATAATCGCTGTCCATCACTTCGCACATTTCGTTGCGCGTGAACCGGGAAATCGTGGCTACGGTGAAAAGGCTCAGCGAAATCGCGGGCATCACCGCCGATTCGAACGGGTGCTTCGGCGTGTATAAAACGGGCAGCACGCCGGCTTTCACGCCCAGAAGATTCATCAGCAGCATCATGAACACGTACGAGGGCACCGATACGCCCACAATCGAAAGCACGGTGCAGAACGTATCCAGAAATTTATCTCTGTTCAATGCCGCCGTAATGCCGATGAAAAGCCCGACGACCGCGCCGATCAGCACGGACAGCCCGCCGATTTTAAACGACGTGGATACCCGCCCTTTCAATATCGTGGAAATGGGTATATCGCTGGCAAACGAATAACTGGTGCCGAAATCGCCCTTTAAAACGTTGGAAAAATAAATGAAAAACTGCGTGAGCAGCGGCTTATCCAGCCCGTATTTGGCGTTCATCGCCGCCTTCTGCGCCTCCGTGAGTTTTTCGGCATTGTTGAACGGCGAGCCGGGCAGCGAATGTACCATGATAAACAAAAGCAGCAGTATCGCAAACAGCGTCAGCGCCGCCATTCCCAGTCGTTTCAATAAATATTTCGCCATCTTCGTCACCTCCGTTTCTCCGCCTTTTCCGCCCGTACCCGCCCCGCGGAATCGTTTTCCGCAAGGGTACGACATCTCCGTTTAAACCCGCGCGGCGCTCCTTTCCGATAAGGCGCGCCGCGTTTTCGTAAAATCCCGACGGATGAATAACTTTCCGTACCTCCGCCTCCGAAAAGGCTTCGGCTTACGCTTTTTTCGCGTTCTTGTACACTCGGTTCAGCGCCACCGGATGAAATTCCACGCCCGTTACGTTCGATTTAATCAGGTTCGCGTTGGACTTCGTGAACAGCGGCGCGATCACCGCTTCTTCCATCACGATTTTTTCCGCTTCGTACAACTTTTCCCAGCGCTGTTCGTACGTGAGAGAACCGTCGCTGCACGCCTTGATCAGCGCGTCGTATTCCGCGTTGCTCCACAGCCCGTAATTGTTGGAAGTGCCCGTTATCCACATGCCGAAGTAGGTCATCGGGTCGGCATAGTCCGGTCCCCAGCGGGTAAGGCACACCTGATAATCGCAATCGTTCTGAATTTTGTTCAGACGGTTTTTCTTCGTGGTCTGATTGATGTTGATCGTCAGCCCCGGCAACGCCTCCTCAATCTGCGATTTCAGCATCTGCGCAATCTTGGGCACTTCGCCGCCCTCGTCGTTGCCCACAAGCAGTTCGAGGGTAATCGCGCTCTTTCCCACCTCTTCTTTCGCCTTTGCGAAATACGCCTGCGCTTTCGTTTTATCGTAGGAACACACGTCCTTGTATCTTTCCTGATCCGCCGCGTAATCCTCGCCCTTATGCGCGCCCTCGGTGCAGGCGGCAAACTGCGGCGGGCAAGCCGTGTACGTGGGCAGCGAACCGTCCTTTAAAATATTGTCCGCAATCGCTTTTCTGTCGATCGCGTTGGTAATGGCAAGGCGCAGATTCTTATTCTTCGTGGGGAAGCCGTCGGGATACCCCGTCGTGGTTCCCTCTTTCTGCGCGAACGAAAGATACCACATATATCCCGCGCCCGTCGTTTTCAATTCGGAACTGCCCTGCACCTGATCCATCTGCGAACCGGAAACGGTTACGATGTCCAGCGTGCCGCTCGTGTACGCGCTGAGCGCGGAAGTGCTGTCCGTAAGCACCTGATAACGGATGCCGTCCAGAGAAACTCTGTCCGCGTCCCAGTACTTCTCGTTCTTTTCCAGTTCCAGCGCCGAACCGCCCGCGCTGTACGTTTTCAGTTTAAACGCGCCGTTCGCCAGCACCGTGTCCGCCGTGGTGGCGTATTTCTCCGCGCCCACCCGGTTATAAAACGCCTCGTTTACGGGGTAGAACGTGGGGAAGTACATCAACGAAAGGAAGTACGGCACGGGCACTTCCAGCTCTACCCGCAGCGTATCTTTATCCGTGGCGGTAACGCCGAGATCTTCCGTCGTATACGCCGTTCCGTCCTCCTTCTTTTCGCCCTTTAAAATTTTATCCGCGTTTTTTATCTGAGCAATATCCGAAAACATATACGCGTATTCTTTCGCCGCGTCGCAGCCGTGCCGCCAGCCGAACACGAAATCCTGCGCCGTGATTTCCGTATCGTCCGCCCACACCGCGTCGCGGATTTTAAAGGTATACGTTTTCGCGTCGTCGCTCACCGTATAGCTTTCCGCCAGCGCGTTCACCGTGGCGCCGTCCGCGTCCATCTGCATCAGCCCGTCGGTAAATCCCGCGATCACTTCAAACGATTCGCCGTCCGTCGCTACCTGCGCGTCCAGCGACTTCACCGAAGTGCCCAGCATTACGTTGAGCACGTTTTCGTCCTCGTCCTTTTTTCCGCATGCCGTCAAAGATACGGCGAAGGTTGCGGCAAGAGCGCCCGCGGTTACCGTTTTCAGAAATTTTTTCATAGTCCTTTTCTCCTTTTTCAGAGTTTATAACCCGTAGCCGGGTTCGGCTCCGACCGTCTTTTCCGGCAAAGCCGCGATCGCCTTCCGCTTCGCTTTTTCTCGTCCGCTCCGCCCCGCTACGTATTATTTGCGTTTTTTCCGAAAACTAAAACGTTCTTCGGAAAATTCGTTCCGCCGATGATAAAACAACGATAAGTTCGATTTAAATTTGTGTTTTAATCGGCTTAAAGAATTATTGTCCCCTATTTTAGGGTATTTTTTACCGTTTGTCAAACGTTTCAACCCGTTTTTCCGATTTTTTACCGATACGAATATTTTATCATATCAATCTGTTTTTTCGATTGTTTTATTATATTTAATCGACGTTGTTACTTATATTATATTGCACGCGTACGGGCGTATGTGAAAAAAAGCGTAAAAAAATCTCTTTGCCGCATGAACGACAAAGAGAAAAATTTACTTCGCTGCAACGCGCCCGCGTCAATCGCTCACGGCAGCCCCGAGCGCGAACGATGGCAGGTAAAATACACAATCTGGCGGTCTTTCGAAAGCTCGCGCAGCAGCCGCGCCGTCTTTTCGAAGTGCGCTTCGTCCAGATGCACGAACGGATCGTCCAGCAGCAGAAACGGCATTTCGCGCCCCGCAAACATCTCGTCCGCCAGCGCCAGCCGCAAACACAGCGCGCACACCGTACGCACGCCCGCGCTTAAATGCCCGTCCCGCCGACGCGCGCCCCCGCGCGAAAACGAAAGCGAAAAATCGCGGTTCATATACGTTTCCACGCCCAGCTCCTTTTCCAGAAGCGCCGCGTATTTCAGAAACCGCCGCCGTACCGGCTCGGCATAACGCCCCATCAGGGAATCGTCCGCCTGCCGCAACAATTCCGTCGTTTTGCGGTAAATATTCAGCCGATACAGCGCGTCGTCCGTCTTTTCGCGGTTGATGGCAAGCTCCGCCTGCTTTTCTTCCAGCCGCACCGCGGCGGCTTCCGCCTCTTCTATTTTCCGTTCCGCGGAGACAAGTTCTTTCCGTTTCGCGTTCAAATCCTCTTTCATCGCCGCAATCCGCGCCCGCGCGCTCTCCTGCGACGCGTACGCCGCACTACCCGGCATGCCGCCGCCCTGCGCGCCGTACGCCTGCAAACCCGATTCGCGCAAATAATCCGCCGCCCGCCGCGCATACCGAGCCTCTTCTTCCGCATACCTTTGCGCCGACGCAAGATCGCCCGAAAAGCGTTCGATTTCCCGCGAGAGCGCCGCGCCCGTATCCTGCGGAAGCCGCAGCCGCCGCGCCTCGAAAATCTCCCTGATTTCTTTCGTCGCCGCCGCGTAACTTGCCCGCAATTCGTTCTCGCGCCCGTCCGCGCCCGATTTTTCCGCCAGCAGCTCCGCATACCGCTCGCCGTCCGATTTCAATTTCGCCAACCGTTCGGAAAAGCTCCCCTCCGTCAAGCCGTACCGCAGGAAAAACCGCTCCAGCGCCTCGATTGTCGCCTGCAATTCTCCCGCCGTTTGCGTGCTTTCAAAGCCGCTTGCCGCCCCCCGAACGTCTCCGCCGCGTTTCGGCTTTTTTACCGCGGCAAGAATCATAATCATCGCCGCCGCCCCGCACCCGCAAAACGCAGGCGCCGCGGAACCGAGCTTTTTGCTCAGATACAATCCGAGAACAATCGCAAGAACAGAAACCGCCACGGCAAGAACAAGCGCCGCTCCGCGCCCGCCGTTTTTGCGTTTTTCCGCGCCATACCCCGCAGGAATTTCTTTCCGGCGTTCGATTTTCGCGATTTTTTCTTCCGCTTCCGCCAGCGTGGCGGCGGAAGGCACGCCCGTGCGGAAACGCGCCGAAAGTTCGCCCCACCTGCCGCTTCTCGCCTGAGAAAATCCCACGCCCGAAAGTTCTCCCGAAATCCGCGCGATCGCCGTCTGCCCGTAGTGCAACCGCCCGATTTCCTTTTCCGTAACAAGTCCCGCGGGGTATCTCGCGGCGATTTCCGCGCGTTTTTCTCCCGCCTCTTTCGCCTGATTTACAAGTTCCTCGTATCGGGCGCGCTTTTCATCCAGCGCCTCCTGCCCCGAAAGCGAAGTTTCCGCTTCTTCCGCCGCGGCGATGTCCCGTTTCAGCCGCGCCCGTTCCGCGTACAAATCGTCTGCCGCCCGCGCGGCTTCTTCCAACGCAAGCATTTCTTCGCCGAGCTTTTTCCGCTCCTTATCCAGCCTGAACAGTTCGCTGTCGGCGTTTTTTCTGTCGCCGCAGATTTCCTTGCGCCGTTTTTCCAGAATTTCAATCGCCGCCGCGGCGTTCCGTCCGCCCGCCGTGCCCTCGGCAATCGCGCCCAGCCGCTCTTTCATTCCGTCCGTCGCCGCAATTTCCGCCTCGCGCGCGTCGAACGTTAAGGCACGGATAAACGCCTCTTCGTCCAGCCCGAATATCTCCTTGCCTATTTTATCGCCGTCCGCCGCGGTTTCCGTACCGTTTTCGTAGTATCTGAACGTATCGCGCGTCGCCGTTTTCTCATCGAAAAACCGTTCGATTCTGCACGTTTTTCCCGCATAGGAAAACGTAAGCGAACCGCCGAATCTGCCGCCGGAAAACGGATAAAAATGTTCGCGGTCGCCGAACGACGTATCGTTTTCCCGCCGCGATTTCATGCCGTAAAACATCACGCGGATAAACGAACAGAGCGTGGTTTTTCCGTACCCGTTCGCCTCGTTGAACTGCTGCAAAGCGCCGCCGAAGTCTATCCGCCGCCCGCCCGTGAGATTTCCGTAATTTTCAATTTCAAGATATAACAGCTTCATCGTTTCAAAGCTCCGCCGCTCCCCGTTCCAGCGCGCCGATTCCCAGCCGTATCGCCGCGTCCTTTTCTTCCGCGCTCATATCCGTCCGCGAAAGAGTCAGCCGCACGAACTCCCCTTTCAGCGAGTTTTCTTTCGCAATCTCCGAAAAATCGCATTTCGCCCGCGTTTCGTCTTTCACCGTTACGAAAAAGTATTTCCGTTCCAGCGCCTCGCGCACCGTTTTTTCCAGCGCCGGCCGGTCAAAACTCGTTTCGCCCGTCAGCACCACCCGCAGCAAATCTTTCTCCCGCGCGGTAATCTGCCGTTCCGCAATCCGCCGCGCGTCGAAATCGTCTTTCGCCGCCGATACGTCTATGCGGTATTCCTCCAGCCTGCGTATCGAAGAAGGAACAAACCGCGAGGAAATCACGGCGCGTCCCGCGGCGTTTCTGCCCGTTTCCAGCAGAACAAACCCCTTTTCGCCGCATTCGTCGTACCCTCTGCCTTCCAGACACCCGCTGTACGCGTATATGCCCCTCTCGTCCAGCTCGCCGCGCGCGTATGTATGGATATGCCCCAGCGCGAGATAATCGATGTTTTTGCCTTTCAGCCGTCTTAAATCGATCTCTCCGCGGATATCCCCGTGCAGCGTTACGATGTTCGTTAAATCTCCGCGCAAAGAAAGCGAAGAATACAGCCGCTCCGCGTTGTTTGCGGTAAGTTCCGCGCCCGTAACCGTTACGGTTTCTTCCGCGCCCGCGCTATCCCGCCCGTGCAGCGCATACGTCGTCCACTCCCCGCCGAACGTTTTCAGATTCGGCAGTTCCTCGCTGTACGCGCCGTTCTCTTTCGCGTCGTGATTGCCGCGCAGATAATAAAAACAGATGCCGGGATAGCTTGCCGCCGCGTCGTAAAACGTGCGTTTATCCCGCAGCGACGGGCGGTCGGAATCGAACGCGTCCCCCGCGATAATGACGGCGCTTACGCGATTTTCGTAAGCGAATTTCAGCATGTTTTCAAACGCCGCACGCACCTCTTTTCTGCGGATTTCCGCCTTATCGGGCGGCAGTTTCGCCTGTATTTTCGAACCTAAATGCAAATCTGCGCAATGAATGATTCTCAAATTTTCCACTTCCTTTTTCCGGATTCCGTTTTTATTATACTCCCGTCGCAAAGCTTTGTCAAGGAATCGCCGCCTCTTTAAAAAAGCGCCGCAATAATTCAAATTTCGAATCGAAAATCCGCGTTTTTCCGTGCAAAACCTTGATAAAAACGTGAAAAATACGCGTATTTTTGCTTGACAAACGCCCGGAATACGGGTATAATAGCAGAAAATCAAGCAAAAAAACCGCCGGAATCGGCACAAAAAAGGGTTAAAATGCACAATTTTGCAGGCAAAAACGTCATTATTACGCGAGTCGAGGTCGTCATTATTCAGGGCGTACCCCGTTTTTGCCGTACTTGATTTTTTCTCGGTTCGACCGACAGAAAAAAACGAAAAGCAATCACGAGGTAGTCTTTACGGCGACCTCGTTTTTTTATTCTTTTTTGCTTTCCCGAAACTTGGCGGCACGCCGTTATAAAACAGCATCCGAAAGTCCACCATTACATTATAAGGAGAAAATCATCATGAAGAAAAGCACGTTTTTCAAATCGGCAAGCTTAGCCCTTGCCTGCGCGGCGGCAACGGCTGCCTTTTCCGGTTGCGGCAGCAAAAACTACGCGGAAAACAACACCGCGTTTTTCATCGGCGCCAGCGGACCTCTTACGGGCAGCGCCGCCACCTACGGCATCGCCGTGCAGCGGGGCGCGGAACTCGCCGTGGAAGAAATCAACGCGAAAAACGAGGACGGCATGCGCTTTACCTTTGAAATCAAAGACGACAAAGCTTCCGCCGCCGACGTACCCACAAACTTCGCGGCGCTGTACGAAAAAGGCATGCAGCTCAGCCTCGGCGCGGTAACGTCGGGCGCCTGCCTCTCTTTCAAGGGGCTTGCCGCCGAAAAAGATCTGTTTACGCTGTGCCCCTCGGCTACGGCGGACGACGTTACGAAAGACGCCGACACCGTGTTTCAGATGTGCTTTTCCGATTCCAATCAGGGCACCGTGGCGGCGCAGCAGTATTTCAACACCGACGCCGTTCCCGCGGGCACGAAGTTAGGCATCCTTTACTGTTCGAACGACGCCTATTCCAAAGGCATTTACGATACGTTCAAAGCGGCGCTGGACACGTCGAAATTTACCGACGTTACCGAAACGTCTTTCAGAAACGACGCTTCCGGCAACCCGCCCACCGATATGAATTCGCAGGTGGAAACGCTGAAAAACTGCACGTATTTCTTTATGCCCGTCTACTACACGCCCGCGGTAACGTTTATGCTTGCCGCCAAGGGAAAAGTCGCCTCCGACGCGGTATACTTCGGTTGCGACGGCTTCGACGGCATCGATACATCGGTAAAAGACTTCGATATTCACACCGTAACCCAGCGCGTTTCCATGCTTTCGCACTTCTTCTCCGGCTCCTCAAACGAAAAAGTTCAATCGTTCGTAACGGCGTACAAAAACAAATACGGTTCCACGCCCATTCAGTTTGCCGCTTCCGCGTACGACAGCGTTTACGCGATGTACGAAGCCGTTAAAACGGCGCGCGCCGAAGGCAAAGAAATTTCTTATACAACGGCGACGGACGAGCTGGGCAGAACCTTAAGCGAAATTTTTCGTTCGGAAACATTTTCGTACAGCGGCGTAACCACCGCGGGCGGCTCCGCCACGTGGAGCGCCGGCGGCGCCGTGAACAAGCGCGCGGAAATCGTTATCATCAAAGAAGCCGACGCCTGAAATTTATCCGCTTTTATCCATTCAGATTTTTTATCGGGAAAACAAACAGATGATTGAATTTTTAACGACATTGATCAACGGACTCAGTCAGGGCGGCGTGTACGCCTTAATCGCGCTGGGCTATACCATGGTGTACGGCATCGGCAAAATGCTCAACTTCGCCCACGGCGACATCATTATGGTGGGCGGCTACACCGTTATGCTGTTCTTTTCGGCAATCGGCTCGTTTTTTACCGCGATTGCCGTATGTATCGTGCTGGCGATACTTGCGTGCACGCTGGCGGGCATTGCCGTGGAACGCTTCGCTTACCGCCCTCTGCGCGGCGCCTCCCCCCTCGCCGTTTTAATTACGGCGATCGGCGTTTCGTACCTTTTGCAAAGCGCGGCGCAGATGATTTTCGGCGTAGAGCCCGTAAACATTCCGCTGAACCGCCTCGGCAGCGTTACCATAGGCAAGCTTACCGTAGACGGCGCCGCCATCGTAACCCTGCTTTCCGCCGTCGTCATCATGGCGGGGCTTACGCTGTTTGTAAACAAAACGAAAACGGGCAAAGCGATGCTTGCCGTATCGGCGGATAAATCGGCGGCAACGCTTTGCGGCATCGGCGTAAACCGCATCATTCTGCTCACGTTTGCCATAGGTTCGGCGCTGGCTGGCGTGGCAAGCTTTTTCATCGTTTTAAAAACGCCCACGGCGGTAACGCCCACCATGGGCTCCATGCCCGGCATCAAGGCGTTTACGGCGGCGGTCATCGGCGGCCTCGGCTCTATTCCCCGCGCCATGGTCGGCGGCGTGCTTCTCGGCGTAACCGAAAGCTTTTTAAACGCCGTTCCCTCTGTCGCCCCCTACACCGACGCCATCGAATTTGCACTGCTTATCGCCATTCTTCTGGTGAAGCCCGCGGGGATTCTCGGCAAAAAAAGAAAGGAGAAAGTGTGATATGCGCGGCGGAATCAAAGGCTATTTTGCAAACGTAAAGGGAAAATACAAGGTGAAAAACCACGCCGTATATTACGTTCTCGGCGCGTTCACCGTTCTTTTTTCAGTTCTTTCGCTGACGGGCGGCTTGAAAATGAGCGACCAGCTGCTTCTGGAACAAATCGGCTGCTACGTGATTTTTGCCGTTTCCCTCTCGCTTGTGGTGGGTTTTCTCGGCGAACTTTCGCTGGGGCACGCGGGCTTTATCTGTCTGGGCGCTTACGCGAGCACCCTCTTCCGCAACAATCTTGCGGGCGGACTTACTTCCGCCGCGCCCTTGTTATCTCTTATCGTCGCCATGCTTCTCGGCGGCGCCGTCGCCGCGCTGGCGGGGCTTCTCATCGGGCTGCCCGCTCTGCGTTTAAAAGGCGACTACCTTTCCATCGTAACGCTGGCGTTCGGCGAAATCGTAAAAACGCTTTTCACCAACATTCCCCTGTTCGGCGGACCGCTGGGGCTTTCCAACCGCCGCTACGATCGCGCCACTCTTTTCATCGTGATTTTCGTTACGGCGATTGTTTCCGTGGCGATCGTGAACAATTTCATCCGCAGCAAGCACGGCAGAGCGGTAACGGCAATCCGCGATAACGAAATCGCGGCGCGCGCCATGGGCGTAAACGTTACGTTTTACAAACTTGCCGTGTTTGTGCTTTCGTCCTTTCTCGCGGGGGCGGGCGGTGCGGCGCTTTCCGCTTCCTCCACGCAGATTACCGCCGACGGATTCAACTATAATTATTCCATCAACATTCTCGTGATGGTGGTGCTCGGCGGCATGGGTTCGATCAACGGTTCCATTCTTGCCGCCGCGGCGGTAACGCTTATCAACGTGCAGCTGAAAACGGCGCTTTCCGGCAACCTCGCCGCGCTGAAAGATATGATTTACGCGCTGATTTTAATCGGAATCGTCATCTACAACAACGCGCCGCGCCTGAAGCCTTTCCGCGAAAAACACAACCTGCGCCGCGCGGGAGAAAAGTTACGTATCTTTTTCCGCAGACTGCTCTTTAAAAAACCGCCGGAGGACGACCCCGCCGAGGAAAAAGCGGAACCCGGCGACTGGAGCAACATTCCCACCAAAGTGCCGATGGACGCGATTTTATCCACCGACCTTTCCCCCGATTCGGGCGGCGAAGCGGAAACGCCGGATAAACCCGGAAAAAGCGAACGACGCAAAGGAGAAGAATGATGCCGGCGCAGCAGGAATATTTACTGGAAACAAAAAATCTCGGCATCTCTTTCGGCGGGCTGAAAGCGGTGCAAAACGTGAATCTTCGCGTAAAAAAAGGCGCGCTGTACGGACTGATCGGTCCGAACGGCGCGGGAAAAACCACCGTTTTCAACATGCTTACGGGCGTTTATAAGCCCACCGAGGGCGAATTTTATATCGACGGCGAAAATTTAACGGGGCTTTCGCAGGCTGCCGTCTGCAAAAAAGGCGTGGCGCGCACCTTTCAGAACATCCGCCTTTTCAACAACATGAGCGTGATTAAAAACGTGCTGATTTCGCTTGCCAACCACCCGGAATACAAGTGCAATCTGTTGCAAAGCATATTCCGCACCAATCGCTACTACGAAACGGAAAAGGCGATGCGCGCCGAAGCGAAAGAAATTTTAGACGTGTTCGGACTTCTCAACGAGCGCAACGTCCTCTCCTGTTCGCTGCCCTACGGCAAACAGAGAAAGCTGGAAATCGCGCGCGCGATCGCCACACGCCCGAAGCTGTTATTGCTTGACGAACCCGCCGCGGGCATGAACCCGCAGGAAACGGAAGAATTGATGCGCACCATCGCGCTGATCCGGGAGCGCTACCGCGTTACGATTCTTTTAATCGAGCACGACATGAAGCTGGTAAGCGGCATCTGCAAGGAAATCACGGTGCTGGAATTCGGAAAAACGCTTGCGCAGGGCGATACGAAAGAAGTGCTTTCCCGCCCCGAAGTGGTGAAAGCGTATCTGGGAGAAGATTGAAATGTCCTTAATCGAAGTGAACAATGCAGAGGTATATTACGGACCCATCCGCGCGGTGAAAGGCGTATCTTTCCGCGTGGAGCGCGGCGAAATCGTGGCGCTGATCGGCGCGAACGGCGCGGGAAAAACCACCGTTTTGCACGCGGTGAGCGGGTTGCTGCCCGTGCGCGGCGGCGAAATTTTCTATAACGGGCACAATCTTTTAAAAATGCCCGCGCACAAAATCGTGCGGCTGGGATTAACGCAGGTGCCGGAAGGCAGGCGCGTGTTTGCGGAACTTTCCGTAAAAGACAATCTTCTGCTGGGCGCGTATACGCGGAAAAACAAAAAGGAAATCAAAGAAACGCTGGAATACGTGTTTGCGTTGTTTCCGCGGCTTTCGGAACGCGTATCGCAGGCGGCGGGCACCCTTTCGGGCGGCGAGCAGCAGATGCTGGCGGTGGGCAGAGCGCTGATGTCGAAGCCCGAAACGCTTTTGCTGGACGAACCCTCCATGGGGCTTTCTCCGCTGTACGTAAACGTGATTTTCGATACGATTAAAAAGATTAACGAACAGGGCACCACCGTGCTGCTGGTGGAACAGAACGCGAAAAAAGCGCTTTCCGTCGCGTCGCGGGCGTACGTTCTGGAAACGGGCAGCATCGTGCGCGAAGGCACGGGGCACGAGCTTCTGAACGACCCCGCGATTCAGGCGGCATATTTAGGGCAAGCTTAGCCTGCACTAAGTTACGGACTGTTGCTTATGCGTTTGAAACCCGCAATCTGCCTTGCAGGTTTTGCCTGTTCCGTAACGGACTGTTGCTTGCACGTTTGAAACTATCTTAGAGCCTTGGAAACTTTGCAATAGAAAAGCCTTCCCCTTGGGGGGAAGGTGGACAAAGCGAAGCTTTGGACGAATGAGGGGCA
>ERZ808270.307-NODE-307-length-29893-cov-7.097460_pt1 | contig 29893 bp, 25 predicted proteins | sample MGYA00521082_ERZ808270 | MGnify/ENA primary metagenome ERZ808270 (study PRJEB31516, sample SAMN03275594) | gut metagenome | biome: mammalia-associated habitat; material: feces | host: Papio cynocephalus | place: Kenya | collected 2012-07-27 ... | reverse complement strand
CTTGGGCTATGGATTTCATTGGGCTTTCAGCCCGCTTATACTAAATCCGAAACTTGAATTTCTTATTTTTTGCAAAGGTTCGCAGTCTGTTTTTTTATTACAAAAAGAGTGTACAAACTGTTCACTTTTTCTTTTGCATAGCTCCAATCCTCACGCGCGCGTGTTACAAAATGTTTTCCTGCTCAATCTTTATTTGCCTACATTTTGATAAAGAAATGCACTGATAATCAATTCTTATCGAAGTCGATCTGCCTACACTCTTCCGTCACTTTGGCTTACATTCCCATTCATTCAAACACTTCACCCTTGCTCAAGAATAAATACTTCAATAATTTATGCTTTTGTAGAGGTCTTATCGTTTGTTGATGAGCACGCATGTTGGCGTACACCGACCGAAGCTCATGCGTACACCGACCGTTGTACGTGCGTTCACCGACCGTTGTACGTGCGTACACCGACCGGTGTACGATAACTTTGGAGAGCATCTTCGCATAACTTGACAGCCATCTAAGCATGACTTCACCCAGTTCTGTGGACGACGCGTCCCGCGTCGGCATCGGCAGCGAACAACAAGTTTTTCGCCCCAAAAACAGGGTGAAAAAACTTTGTGTAGACTGATTATGCCTACGCGAGACGCGTCGCCCACAAAACTGGTTGAAAAGCATATTGACCGCAGATGATGCGGGGACGCTTCGCCCCCCAATGCCTACTCCCTCACTTCTTGTTTCATGCTTCTTTGGTGCAGAAATAGTGTAGGCAAAATGCAAGACGTGAATGCCTACTTACATTTTGTAACCTGTTGAACTTCAGCGGATTACGCTTTAAGAGTGCAAGCACACGGAATCTTTTGCCGAGAATTTTGCTGTAAGTGCGTGTGCACATACGTACGCGCGAGGCATGGCACAAATAGTGAACAAACTGTTCACTCTTTTTGGTAGAACGATTCTTGCTTCCTATCTTTGCATTAACAACATTAAGATAAGCAACTGAAATTCTGAGATATCAATCCAAATCATTCACTCCATCTACGATATGTACGATTTACCCACATATACCCTTCCTCGCAGAATGCTACTCCTTGTGTTCGCCCTTGTCATGACCATGTCGGCTATGGCAGCAAAGAGAGCACTGCTTATAGGCATCTCTTCCTATCCAGATGTGGCAGAGAAGGGAGCTTCGTGGCAAAAGATACATGGTGCTAACGACTTGACACTGATAGCCCCTATATTGAAACGCCAAGGATTCTCCATCCAGCAGCTTGCCAATCAGCAAGCCACCGCTTCACGCATACGTCAAGCACTCCATGCACTATCGCAACAGACGAAGCAGGGCGACCTCGTCTACATACACTTCTCCGGTCACGGACAGCCCTACGAAGACCTTTCAGGCGATGAGGCTGATGGTTGGGACGAGGCCCTCGTACCTTACGATGCTCAGCGCCTTTACTCAGCACGCTACAAAGGGCAAAATCACATCATCGATGATGAATTGGAAAAAATCGTCACAAGCATTCGTAAGCGAGCCGGCCAGAATGGCTACGTCTATGTGGTGCTCGATGCATGCCACATGGGAGGAGCCAGCCGCGACGAGAGCGAGGCCGATACAGCGCTCTTTGTACGCGGTACGGATCAAGGCTTCTCGCCGCATGGCAAGAAGTATGTGCCGCGCATCGATCGTCGCGGATTTATGCACATAAAGGCATCAACACGGCTCTCAGGCGTATGCTACGTGGAGTCGTGCCGAGCTTATCAATCGAATACAGAGATTAAGGAGCGTGGGCAGTATTATGGTCCGCTTTCCTATTATGTCAGCCAAGCCCTACAGCGCACCACGCTCTCTGTCGATCGCGGATGGCTCTTCAGCGTAGTGAAGGAGATGGCACGCGACCGACGATTGATCAGACAAAACCCCGTAATAGAATCAGACCGATGAATACTTCTCCCTCATTTCACAACAAGGCAATCGACGACTTTGTACATGCAGAATGGAAAAAAGTGCTCGGCTATTTAGGTAAGACCTTCCGGCTGAGTTATGATGATTGTCAGGACGTGTTTCAAGATGCGTTTATCGTGCTTTGCTACAATCTGCGCGAGGGCAAGTATGATGGGACATGCAGTTCTCTCTCTACCTACTTCATCGGCATCTGTCGTAATAAGGCGCTTGAACTTCTGCGCACAAAGTCTCAGTTGTCGTCTCTCGCCGATGTATCATCCCTTCCTCCTCTGACCGACGAAGTCTATAAGTCCGACAAGGTCAGCACGCTCTTAGCCCTCGACGATGCCGACCTTGAAGAAGAAAAGCATCAGCTCGTATGCGACATTGTGAGCAATCTGCCCTCTCCTTGCAACCATCTATTGTGGGGATTCTTTCGCGATAATCTTTCGCTCAAGTCGTTAGCACAGATGTATGGCTATAGTGAGGGCTCAGTCAAGGTGGTGAAGCACCGTTGCTCAGAGAAATTCCGCTCACGTTATCAGAGACTCGTACGAGGTCTCTTCGATTAGTACAAATGCATGGGTAGTTTACGAACAAGAAATACAGTATGGAAAATCCAATAGGCTCAGACGCAATCAGCCAAGACACTCTCATAGATCAATATCTTAAGGGGAAAATGACTCCAGAGGAAGAACATCGCTTCCTCGAACAGCTACAAGGCTATGTCCAGCTTAAGCAGCGTGCCGTAGCCATGGCTCGTATGATCAAGGCCATGGAGACTGTGGGCAGAAGACGAGATAGCGAGTTGCGACAGGAGTTGTCTGCAGCCGCAGCCGACGCCAGCTTGGGAGAAAAACTCAAGCAGGCTACCAATCCACTATTCTCGCCAGCAGAGAATGCTATGCCTGCCATGGCTCGCAAGAAAGATGATCGTGCGTGGGCCTCCGCGAACAACTCCAGGTCGTGGCGTCGTCGCATCCTTACCACATTGTCTGCTGCGGCAAGCATCATAGTCTGTCTGTGGGGCGGCTATAGTGTCTACGATAATTATCGAGTGCGAAGCCTGAGTCAAGAATATTTGGCTTACTTCCCATCATCGACCTATACTCGAGGATCAGCTGGTCCTGCAGAGCAGGAGGTAGCACAACTCTACAGCATGATAGCCGAGGGTAGGGTAGATGATAACACCCTTGTGAGGCTTCGCGAGTTGTGGATGCTGTCCCAGCAAGACGTCTACAACGACTATACTGATTATTCCCTACAGATAGGCTGGATGCTTGCCAACGCTTATCTTCGCGACAATAAGAAGTCGGAGGCCATACAAGTGCTCACATCCCTCATCCGTCAAGCTTCGCCCGGCTCTGCTATGGCTTTGAAGGCTCAAGAATTAAAGAGTAGGATAGAGAAGCTTTAGGGGAAGATTCTCTTAATTGGTAGAGTAATACTGGAGGTCGACGCGTCTCGCGTCGGCATTCACATAAAATATCAATATCAGTGATTTGCGCTTCGCGCTTGTCTTGAACATTAATGCCCATTAATTGGACATTAATTATTCATTAATAATTCTCTTCTGCATGATTTTGGTCATGAATTCCCATGAATTAATCATGAATTTCTTAGTACAATGATATTTGTTGAAGAATTAATGGATAATTCATGGTAATTCGTGACTTTCCATTGCTGTCAGCCAGTACCGGGGGCGACGCGTCTCGCGTCGGCATTCACATAAAATATCAATATCAGTGATTTGCGCTTCGCGCTTGTCTTGAACATTAATGCCCATTAATTAGACATTAATTATTCATTAATACTTTCCTTCAGCTTTGCTTAGGTCATGAATTCCCATGAATTAATCATGAATTTCCTTGCATGATGATTCCTGTTAGGGGTTAATGAAGAATTAATGGATAATTCATGGTAATTCGTGACTCTCCAAAACTTTCAGCCAGTACCGGGGGCGACGCGTCCTCGCGTCGGCATCATTCATGATTCAAGAAGTAAGTTCATAGAAACTCACTTCTTATTTGAAAGGGATAAGCTACTTGATGCCGACGCGAGGACGCGTCGCCCCCAGTATTGGCTGAAAAGACCTCTGTGTAGACTACTTAATGCCGACGCGAGGACGCGTCGCCCCCGGTATTGGCTGAAAAGACCTCTGTGTAGACTACTTAATGCCGACGCGAGGACGCGTCGCCCCCGGTATTGGCTGAAAAGACCTCTGTGTAGACTACTTAATGCCGACGCGAGGACGCGTAGCCCACAGAACTGGGTGAAAGAGTCCTTTTCCCTTAATCAATCAAGATAAATGGAGCCCAATAGTAAGGGTTGGAAGCACCATGAGTGATGAGATATTCTTGAGAGCGGAGCAAGCATTCGCGCGGTGAGAGTCCGGTGGAGAGCAGACGATAAAATTCTGTCATAAACGTCAAGGTGACGTCATCGCTTACCTTCCACAGCGTCATCAGCAGTGAGCCTGCACCAGCTTGCTTGAAGGCACGCTGTAGCCCCCATATGCCATCGAGAGCATCTATACGTCCAAGTCCCGTTTCACAAGCCGAGAGCACCACGAGCCGTGTGCCGGAGAGATCGAGCCGGGCTATCTCGTCGGCGGTAAGGATACCATCCTCTGTGCCAGGAGGCACACGCTTCCCTTGCCAAACATGGTTGGCTCCAGCGAACGCTAATCCGCTCCAAAGAAGCGAAGTGCTGTTGGGAGTGATGCTAAGTCGATTGAGCAAGAAAGGGCTACTCACATATTGCTGCATGGTGTTGATCGTAAATCCGTGTGTGGCTATATGAACCACTTGTGGTGAATGTCCACTCATGCGCTTGAAAGCCTCTTCCGTGGCAGCAGTGTCGGTAAAACATTGCAATGTGAGTCCGCTCTGCTGAGCAAATAGCTGGCTGATGTTCTCTACTTCTTTTGCTGTGCCAGGTATCGGTTGCCAACTTCCGCGCAGCGTCTCTCCGCGCTGGTTAAGCATGGAGGTAATGTCTGTGCTCGGCGAAAGCAGACTGTCAGTAGGAGCGTGTGTTGGCATCTGAGCGCACGAGAGATTGAATGCAGGATTGCCAAAGGCTGTAAGGCTCTCGCATCTAAACGCTTCTCGGGTAAGAGAGATGTTGAGGGGCGAGGAAACTCTGACGAGGGCGGTCGTCTGCCGTAATCGGCGCTTTTTGCCGTCCATTAGCGCATTGAAGTTGAGCTTTGAGAGTTCGCCCGTTGTTGTGAAGTAGATGCGTCGTGCACCTTTGAGCTGAGGCAGCAGTGGCTTCCACAGCAGATTGTATAGCTTCTGAGCATTGGGAGCGGCATAGACGTTCGAGATGACCTCAGGAGTAAGAAGAGCTTTGCTGTATAGATCGTCAATGCTATCTGCTTCTCCGAGATCGATGAAGCAAGGCCTTTCCTGATGGGGGCGTACGATGTAGGCTGCGTAGCGACGTTGGGAAGAATAATCCTTTATATCCACCCTTACGTGACTACAGAACATCACGTAGGCTTCGTCCCTTTGAAGTGAATCCCTTGTCTGAACGTAAGAACCGATGCGGGCATTCATTTTTGATAAGAAGGTGCTATCGTTACGCAAGGTTTCCTTCTCACCATCAATGATTAAGCGCCGCAGAGAGTCTTGCGACCAAGAGGACAGATCGTGGGCGCTGATGGCTTGCTTCAGAGAGTCGAGATGGAGTGTGACGTGCCGATTGTTTCTCAGTGTGCGGTTGGCAGCAAGGGAAGCGTGGCAAGCGAAAAGATTGGCATCAAATGCCTCTTTTGTAGAGCCTGGCACAGCTTGGGCTGCCCCATTATTAATCATGGCAAGCAACCAACCCCGATTTTTTAGGTACTCTTCTCGTTCTACCTCTGAAGACCGTGTCACCACGCTCTCCACGTCGTGATAAGCCAGTACATTGTAAGCGTGCAGACAGTCTAATGCTTTGTCGGTCTGATTGCGATGTATATAGAGGAAGAGAAGTTCTTGCAGAATGTTTAGCCGAAGGTCGGGCGAAACGGATTTAATACTTTCTAAGAGAGCAATCGCCTTGTCGTATTGATGCTCTGACAGATAGGCTTCAGCCAGATTGTTGACCGCGTAATCGTAGATCGAGGCCAATGAGTCGGGCGAGACTTCTTCTACCAATTGCTCAAAACAGCGTGAGGCTTCCTTCGCCCTCTGTTGTTTCAGAAGAATCACGCCATGCAGATTGAGGAAGTGATAGTATCCCCAGTATTTCGACAGATTGTACTGCGCTATGATTTCCTCCATGGTCTCGAGAGCTTCGTCGCTGTAGAGCTTTGCTCGTAGAAGTTCGTTGCGCGATAAATAGATGAGGCTTAGGTTGTAGCAAAGCATGCAATAGTCTGCGCTGTAATCATTGACTGCATTATACATCGTCCGTGCTTGTAGGGCATAATGCAACGCTCCGTCATAATTGCCAATCTCTATGAGCGTGCGTACCTTCATACACCATAGTAAGCGTGTATAAGGAGTGTTGGCAATGCTGTCGCGCTGATTGAAGGTGTGCATGGCATCGCTAAGGAGCATTTCCTGTTGGTCGTATTGCTGAGTTCGGCCGTAATATTCTGTAAGCGTTTGTATGGTCAGCATGTAGGATTGCTTTACATCGTTGGTCCAGGCGGCACCGCTCTCCACTTCTGCCTTTACTTTAAGAAAGGTATCCACATCGCGGAAGTCGTTGTGGTTGATGCTCAAGGCTGTTTGACGTAAAGACTCGATGCTTGGCAACGACTGCGAATGAAGCAACGCGGGGAACGAGAGTAAGGCTGTAAGCAAGAGGGTTAGGATTTTTCGCATTCTTTCAAGTATTGAGTGGTAAGGGCATTTTCTTGTCCAGTGAGTTTCTTAAACAGATTGTTGGCTCTTTTCAGCATAGTGATGGCCTCCTTTTTCTTTCCACACAGCATGAGTGCTCGGCCGTAATTGTGCATGATGGTGGGCAGGAGGTCGGCATTCTCCTCCTTCTGCAGATTGCGTTCTTGTTCGGTGAGAAGCCTCTTGAGCAGACTGCGGGCATCGACGGCTCTGCCCGTGCGGATGTAGCATACGGATAGCATATTGGGTATCTCCAGATAGGAACGCCCCGCTTCTTCCTCTTGATGAGTCAAGTAAAGTTCATAGTAAGGAATTGCCAGCTGGAAGTGCTCTCCACTATAAGCCCCATTACCTATTTGGCGATAGAGCATGCAGAGCGGATAGTAAGCGTTGCGACATTCCTCATACAAGCGGATGGCTTGCGGAAGTAGCGATGTGAGTTTGGCGGTGTCGTTCTCTTCAGCAAGAATTTGCAGATAGCGCGAGGTGCTCCCCAGCACATTCTCGTTGCATTTCAGGTGCGGAGCTAACTGCATCACCTCTTTGTATAACGGTTTTGCTTCCTCCTTCCGTCCCAGATTAAAGCTCAGTACGAGCGCTTTAGAGTAGACCAACCGAGCATAATCTTCGCTATAGATGCCTATAGCCGTCTTTGCCTCAGCGATGAGCTTGTCGTAGGCAGGAAGGCACTCCTCGAACTGATTGTTCTTACGCATTTCGAGTATTTGCATTTCTCCATGGGCCATCAGCGATTGGTAATTGTCGTCAGCAGCGACCTCGCTCTGTGGTGCAAAGGCAAGCTTGTCACTCTCTTCTGCAAGCAAACTGTCGCCCTGCAACTGTAGCGCAAAGTGGAGTCCTTGAAGGATGTAGGACCTAACTTCCCGCAGATCTTCCTGATCGTTACACCGCAGCAACCCCCTCCTATAGTATTTCTCAGCCGTACGTCCATCCCCAAGAATCAAGTAAGAATTGCCAATCCAGCAGTAAGCCATAGCATAGTAGGGCCCTTTTAGGTATCGCTGATCACACATTGAGATATATTGTTTGTAGTATTTGATAGCCTCCTGGTATCTATGCAGGCCATAATTTGTACAAGCCCTGCACCATGCCAAGCTAATGCGAACCGTATCGTTGGGGCTATCTTCACACGTACTGATTATCGGCTTGAGTTGATCTGAAGCTTCGGTATAACGCTTTTGATTGATCAGCGTCATAATCGAATCGAGCTTTGCGCTCACATTCTTCTGAGCGGAAAGTGGTGGTGCTGAGAGCAAGAGCATTAGTAAAGTTAGGAAGAACTTATTCATAGTGCTGACCTTTAAGTGCTTATTGTGAAAGATGTGTTATCTACGATACGCTAATTTCTGCATTTATTCCGACATGACCAACTCTCTCAGCGTTATAATTTAGGTAGTGAATAGAAAGAATATACGCCAGAAAGGCGTAATAGAATTCAAGTTTCGGATTTAGAATGGGCGGGCTGAATCCGAAACTTGAATTTACTGATTTTGCAAATCGGGCTTTCAGCCCGCTGATAGGTTATCAATGCCTCGCGATTTACTTCTATACGCGCACGTGCTTGTTTTACTTTTGTTACAAAAATTAAGCGAAGCACTTCTGAATTGCCAATGTGTAGAGTAAAAGAGGCAATTATGTTGTTAATTATTGCACGCCCCATAGATATTTGTTTCATTATGTAACAATAATCCCGTAAAAAAGATGTAATTTTGCAGTGTTTTAGACCAATAAGTGTAGTATTCTTGTTATCAACGAAAGCTTAAAAAATAGTTAGACTGTATAATCGAGTCTTCTACACTTTTAACAACTTGCTTCTGTTTAGAACAAGTTTTGCTGCGAATGAATAAAGATAGCGGCAACCAAAGAGCTAATCAAGAGCTCCACGGCGCAGGGGTTACACCTTGTGCTCTCCCCGAAGGTAAGAGTTTGGAAGGAACGGACTTTGTACAAAAAGGGGTGTCCACCCATTGTGCCTTGAATTCTGCGATAAACAATGTCTCAGCCTTTAAAATTACCCCCCCCGCTACCGAGCATTGGTATGCGCTTAGGGCGACCTATGGCCGTGAGAAAGTAGCTCACGACTATCTTGTATCAAAAGGAGTGGAAGCTTTCTGCCCTATGCAGAAAGTAACGAAGCTCGTTAATGGCAAACGCAAAACGCTGTATGTATCGCGTTTGCCAAATATATTTTTTGCATACGGCACTGAAGAGGTTATCAAATCGTATGTCTACGACAATGTAAATTTGCCCTACCTTCGTTTTTACTATCGTCATCAACACTCAGACAATCGCATCAAACGCATTCCAATGGTCGTCCCAGACGACCAGATAGCTACCTTAAAGGTAATTTGCCAAGCCGAAGCCGAAGATGTGATTCTCGCTCCTTTCAACATTCACAAGTTTAGTACCGGACAGCTTGTACGCATCGTCGATGGTGAGTTTAAGGGAGTTGTTGGCAGAGTGGCACGCTACCATGGGCAAACTCGCGTAGGCTTATACATTGATGGTCTGCTAACCATGGCCACTGCATATATACCCAAAAATTTTATTCTACCAATTAAGGAAAGCAATGAATGATCATTAGGCTTTTATAATTAGATTACATGATATTATGTGTCCTGTAAGGATTGATTTGAAAGCCTGCTTAGCAATTAATTAAACCGAATATTGCCTATAAATTCTGTATATTCTATTCTACTTTATGAAACAAAACTACTCGTTAAGAAATAGTATAAAAGTTTTTGTACTCTTGCTCGCTGCTATATGCTTTGCATCGTGTAATGTTCCTAAGGATATCACCTATTTCCAAGATTCAGATAGACTCAACGGCATGGCATTGCAAACCGAACAACAACTGCGCTTACGCCCAGAGGATAAAATAAACATCGTAGTGAATAGTTCGAACCCAATGCTCGAAAAGCAGTTTACCTTAACGACGACCAATAGCAGATACATCCTTGGCTCGTCTGTCCAGCCACAAACAAACGCCTCGGGCAGCAACAGCAACTCTCAAATGGTGGCATATACGGTAGACGAACAAGGCACCATAGATTTCCCGATTCTTGGTAAAATATCTGTTGGAGGCAAGACACGCAAACAAGTGGCACAGTACATTCAAGACCGCTTAATAGCCCGCGAACTTGTAAGCGATCCTATCGTTACTGTAGAATACGTAAATATGGGTGTAAACGTATTGGGCGAAGTGAGTAAGCCAGGGCATATCGATATCAACAAAGACCACTTCACCATTGTTGATGCACTGTCGTATGCGGGCGATCTTACTATCAACGGCAATCGTCGAAACGTATTGGTAACGCGTAATGTGGATGGCGAGAACCAAGTATATCACCTTGACATGACCAACATGCAATCGGTACTCAACTCACCAGCCTACTATTTGCAACAAAACGACCTCGTGTATGTATCGCCCAATAACAAGCGTAAACGCGAGTCGAACGCAACAGGCAACACGTTCAACAATCCATCTATTTGGATTTCGATAGCATCGCTTCTCACCACTATTACCGCACTGATTATCAAATAATGAAAATGGATAATATAGAATCTACACGCAAAACATCGAAAGATGACTTTATAACCATTCCCGACCTTTGGCACATCTGTGTGGCACATTGGAATTGGTTTGTTGCATCATTAATAATATGCCTGGGCATAGCGTGCTACTATTTGGCAGTTTCGCCCAAAATCTATACACGCTCCGTCTCGGTGCTTGTAAAGCAAGAAACGCAGGGCAAAACTACCAGTAGTAAGAACAATAATGACAACGACTTCAATGACATTGGCCTTGTCAGACAGAATACCAATGTGGCAAACGTAGAACGCCAATTTACATCGCTTCAGGTGCTTGTAGAAGTGGCGAAGCGCACTTTGCACCCGCGCAACGATCGCGATGCACTCCACATGGCTGAAAGCATCAAGAGAAGACTCAAAACAAATATTGAAAACGACAAGTCGACCATTATCAATATTGAATATTCTGCTCCATCAACCGTCGAGGCAGATCGCGTGCTGAATGCTATAGTTGCCGTATATAATGAGCAATGGATGGAGGATAATAACCTAATTGCTGTAAACAGTTCGCACTTCATCGAAGACCGCTTGCGACTGCTCCGAAAAGACCTTGGCAACATTGACGATAGTATATCCCGGTTTAAGAAACAACACAACATTACCGACCTTGAGCACGTTTCCGACATCTATTTGCAGCAACAAAGCGAGTCGGATGCCGACATTATGCGCCTTTCCAGTCAGCGCTCGATGGCGCAATTTATCTATGATATCTTAAAGTCAAAGGCAAAGAATCGACAATTGCTCCCCACTAACACGGGATTAAATAACGTGTTGCAAGAGCAGATTAACCATTACAATAGCATGTTGCTGCAACTGCAAAATAGCCTTACAGCCACCTCCTCGCAAAACCCTCTCATCATGAAGCAAGAGGCAGAACTGGAAGAACTCAGACACAACATACTGCTGACCATCGAAAATCAGATAAAAGTATTGGGCATACAAATAGATGCTTTGCAAGGGTACAACGAAGAGGCAAGCTCAAAGATTAGTTCAAACCCTAACCAAGCCAAACACCTGGCAAGTGTACAACGCGAGCAAAAGGTAAAAGAGAGCCTTTACCTCTATTTGTTGCAGAAAAAAGAGGAGAATCAAATCAGCCTAACTTATTCGTCGAAAAATACGCAGATGATTGATATGCCTCATGGTAGCGATATGCCGACCTCGCCTAAAAAAACGCTTGTGCTATTCTCAGCCATCTTGTTTGCCCTTATTGTTCCTACCGTCATTCTCTTTACGCGTGAAAGCCTTGATAGCTCGGTGCGCTGTAAGGAAGATATAGAACACCGCACATCGCTCTCACTCATCGGCGACATACCTCTCTATCTGCAAAAGAACAAACGCAACCTCATCGACATGCTCTTTGGTAGAAGAAAATCCAACAAGATCAAGTTGGTGGTTGAACCAGACAAGCAGGATGTAGTGAATGAGGCTTTTCGCTATGTGCGCTCCAATTTGGAGTTTATGACGACCAATCGTAGCACCAACAATGTGTATATCGTCACCTCTAATTATGAAGGATCGGGTAAAACGTTTATTGCGGTAAACCTTGCGGTTTCGCTTGCCATTGTAGGCAAAAGGGTATTGCTCATTGATGGTGACTTGCGCCATGCATCAGCATCGCGCGTTTTCCATGCCAAGAACAAAGGCTTAGCAGACTACTTGGCAGAACAAGAGACCGACTTCGACAACTTGCTCTATAATTCTGAAAAATACGACACACTCGATGTGATGCCAGTAGGTACTATTCCCCCCAATCCTACAGAGCTTCTCTCAAACAAGCGTATGCAAACGCTTATCGATAATATGCGCTCGCAATACGACTTTATCCTCATCGACTGTCCGCCGGCCGAAGCTCTTGCCGACACCAGCATCATTGAGCAATATGCCGACCGCACCTTGTTTATTATGCGAGCTGGCATATTTGACCGTCGCAACATATCCGACCTTGACGCTGACGTAGAAAACGGCAAATTCAAGCACATGTCCATCATTCTTAATGCTACCCGACTGGGCGGACGATATGGCTATCGCTATGGCTACCGCTACGGCTATCATTATGCTTATCACTACGGCAAACATTATGGCGGATATTACAACCGTACAAATAGCAAAGGCTAAATATATATAGCATCATATTAGGGGCATCATTCTCTAAGTTTCCCATCCTCGCAACATGGACAACGCTAACAAGCGCATAGCTCGCAACACCATCTACATGTATGTGCGTCTGCTCAGCACGATGGTGATTGGACTTTATATTTCGCGTTTGGCACTTAGCATTCTCGGAGTGTCAGACTATGGGCTTTATGCAGTTGTTGGCGGTGTGTTGGCAGTGTTTACCTTTATCAGTGGCTCGCTTGCAAGCGCCACCAGTAGGTTCTTCAACATTGAGATGGGCAAGCCTAATGGCGATGTGAATGCTTCGTTCAACATTAACCTTACGCTTCATATATGCTTTGCCATCATAGTGATGCTATTGGCCGAAACTATTGGGTTGTGGTACGTATACAACCACCTAAACGTGGCAGACAATAAGCTCGATGATGCCGTATTTGTATATCACATTAGCATGTTTACGGTGGGGCTGGGCATTATCAACACGCCCTATCAGAGTCTGCTGACAGCCCACGAACAATTTCGATTTATGGCCATAGTCGACATTGCTAATTCGCTGCTTCGCTTGGCTTGCATTTTACTGCTAACGCTTGCTCCCGCCAATCATTTACGCTTTTACAGCATCATCTTTGCCCTCACCACCATCAGTAATTTTGTGGCGTACCATTGGGTGGCATACATACGTTGGCGCAACATTATACGGTTTAGGTTTGTACGTGGATGGAAGCGCTACAAGGCCGTGCTCGCTTTCAACAATTGGAACCTGTTGGCTACAATGGCATACGTGGCAAATTCTTCTGGATGCGACCTTCTCTTAAATGCTTTTTTTGGCACTGTGATGAATGGAGCTTTTGCTGTAAGCAAAACGGTAAAGCAGAGTATTGCCAACTTTACAGGCAACTTCGACAATGCCTCGGCTCCTCAGATCATACAATCGTATGCTGCTGGCGATAAACCTCGCTACACCTACTTGTGCAACAAGATAGGGCGCATAAACATCCTAACCTTTGAGTTTATCTGCTTTCCGCTGCTCATCGATTTAGGCTTTGTCTTAAAACTATGGTTGGGACATGTGCCTGATGGTGCATTCCAACTCACTTACTTAAGCGTGATACAAGGGGGCATTTCGCTTACATGCGGTGGTATCTACAATCTAATCAATGCAACAGGCAAGATTAAATGGTTTAAGATCAACGTTAGCTTTTTCTTCATCATTTGTCTTCCCATTGCTTATGGACTGTTTAAAATAGGTTTCCCTCCATACACCATATTGGTGCTTTTCATCATAGCCGATATCATCCAACGGGCTATCCAATTGGTGTTAATGCACTATCTGTTAGGCTTTAACTCGCTATCTTATGCAAAAGAGGCATACGTCCGCCCTTTGCTCATTGCCCTCATTGCGAGTATAGGTATATATGCCTACTCTTTATGCAACGTAACAGCCCCTTGGGGGCGCGTCATAGCCATCTTTGCTTGTGCTATATTCAACACGATGCTCATTTACTTTATTGGGCTTACGCGCAACGAACGAAGCAAGATTGTCAAGGCATGCTATGCAAGATTACACTGGGAAAATAGTTAGGTGATGCTTTATTACTCTATTTGATGTCCACAAAGCCCATGCGCATATTGTTCATCACACATACGAATAGCCTTGACGGAGCCAATCGAAGTTTGCTGCAACTTGTGATAGAACTACGTAGCAATCACCACGTAGAACCTATCATCGTTTGCCCACGCGATAAGCATTCGCATGTGCTAACCGATGTCTATTCAAAAGCGAACATTAAGTGCATTGCAATGCCCTTAGTGTGGTTTAAACTTGCAGAGCACATATCACCCGTTAGAAGGCTTTTGCTTGCCATCTCTTTCCTATTACACAATCTTTATCTCATCTACAAGTTGAGAAATGTTCGGTTTGACATGGTCCACTCCAACACAAGTGTGATAGACATGGGTGCATATCTCGCCATGTGGAGAGGTGTACCTCACGTGTGGCATCTGCGAGAATTTGGCTTTGAAGACTTTGGAATGAAATCTGTATTGGGTAGGCGATACGAACAATGGATATACAAAAAGTGTGCATACGGCATAGCCATTTCCCAAGCTATTGCACGCAAGTATAAACCAATTTTCGGTAAACGCTTACGCCTTATATACAACGGCATTGCTCCTAAAAGCGAATTGTTACAAGCTGCTCACAATAATGATATACTGACATTCTGCATTGTAGGCAGAATAGAACCGAACAAAAATCAGATGGAGGTTTTGAAAGCTTGTCAGTTGCTGAAACACGAGCATAATTGTACGTTCAAACTTTTAGTTGTAGGATCTGGCAATGTAGCTTATACTGAAAAGTTGAAGAAATATGTGGCCGACAACGACTTAGAGAGCAATGTGATATTTACAGGTTTTCGCAACGATATACCCGAAGTGCTGAGTAAGTGTGATGTGGGATTAACTACATCAACAAACGAGGCGTTCGGACGCATCACAGTAGAGTATATGATGCAGAACCTTGCAGTCATTGCCTCCGACAATGGAGCCAATCCCGAAATTATCAATGATGGCGATACGGGGTTGCTTTATCACTTAGGCGAAGCAAAACAATTAGCATGTAAAATGCACATGCTTATTGCAGATAACGAATTACTTCAGCGCCTTGCTCGCAACGGCAGACAATACGCTTGTAAGTACTTCTCGTCGGTGAAGAACTCTGATAGCATCTACCTCTTATATAAGACTTTAGTTAAAGAATAAATAGTACCTGTTTGAACAATGAGCAACATACGCGCCATAGCTTTTTATCTTCCACAATTCTATCCTACTCCTGAAAACGACAAATGGTGGGAACCAGGGTTTACTGAATGGACTAATGTGGCGAGCGCAAAGCCTTTCTTCAAAGGACACTATCAACCTAAGTTGCCGCGCGATTTAGGTTTTTACGACTTGCGGGTACCGGAAACGCGTGAGCGACAAGCACAACTGGCACGTGAGGCAGGTATTGAGGGCTTTTGCTATTGGCACTACTGGTTTGGCAATGGTAAGCGACTACTTTCTGAAGTGTTCGATGCTGTGGTCAAAAGTGGTGAGCCCGATTTCCCTTTCTGCCTGTGTTGGGCTAACCACTCGTGGTATGCCAAAACATGGAAGCCTGGTGCTCCCAACAAATTGCTCATGGAGCAAACCTACCCTGGAGTAGAGGACTATGAAGCACATTTCATGCACATGTTGCCAGCATTCAAGGACAAAAGATACATTAAGGTTGATGGTAAATTGCTATTCGGGGTATTTATGGGTTCGGACATTCCTGATTGCAAATTGTTCTTTGATACGTGGAATCGACTGGCAGCAGAAAATGGATTAGAAGGCTTCTATTTCTTCTCATTAGCTCAAGGGCAGGAACGCGTTGACAAGCTAAAAGGTCTTGGTTTCGACAGCATTGTCGCTGATGCATATCTCAGTGTTGTTCTGGAAATTCCTCACATCATACGAAAAGTCAGACGTATGTTCCATCGCCCCGTTGTGGTGAAATACCCCCACTATATACAAAGGGCGCTTGAGTTTTTCAAACGCAATAATACGTGTACTCCTTGCATCCTTCCAAACTATGACCATACACCACGAAGTGGATTCAGAGGAGAATTGTTGCAAGACAGTACACCTGAGGACTGGAATAAACTTTGCCGTATGACCAAAGAATACATACAACACAACGATGCCATCGACAATCTTCTATTTATCAAGGCGTGGAATGAATGGGGGGAGGGCAATTACCTTGAGCCCGACCGACGTTGGGGTAAGGCATATTTAGAAGAGACGGCTAAAGCACTGAAATAAATTCGACAAAAGTTCTTCATCAGCATAACATAAAAAACATTTTCTCCTCAGAACAAAATGCGCAATTTTCCTAAGATATCCATTGTAACAGTGACCTATAATTGTGTGGACACAGTGGAACAGACAATTTGCAACGTGCTCAAGCAGACTTATCCCAACATAGAGTATATTGTGATAGACGGGGCAAGCACAGATGGTACAAAAGAAGTAATTGAAAAGTATGCCGACAAGATTGCCTATTGGATATCTGAGCCCGACAAAGGTATCTATGATGCTATGAATAAGGGTATAAAGGTAGCTACTGGAGAATGGATACTATTCCGCAATTCTGGAGATTATTTCATCAAGCAGTCCACAGTGGAGGATGTTTTTGAATGGTATGAAGACCATGGCGAAGAAATTATAACAGGGGGAATGAGAGAGTTTGAACATAATGGTTACTTTGATTCATTCCCTCACGCGACATCATCTGAAAAGTATTGGGATAAAGCACGCTTTCCCCATCCTGCCACCTTTATAAGGTGCCAAGTACAGAAACAAAATCTGTACCCAGAAGACCTAAAGATTGCAGGTGATTTCTATTTCTTCTGCAAGATGATGATACAAGGTTGTAGGAGTGTATGCTATCCTCATGTCATAGCCTTGTTTGATGGTGAAACAGGTGTTTCTACGAAAAATCGCCAACAGTCATTTAAGGAAATATTGTACGTAATCCAACTTTTTGGGGCCTCGCCAGAAGATTTGCGTAATTTGAAAAAAAAATACAGACGAGCATGTTGGTTATGCGTGCTTTTGAAATACATTAAAAAGAATAGAATGCTTAATCGTCTGTACCGTAAGGTCAAATATCCCAATTGGACATCCATGCCTCTGGAGCAAATTCTATCCCAAATATAATGTGGGTAGGGGCTTCAAATATACGCACTTGTTATAACACAAGATGCGATATAACAAATCACATTGGCTAAAATAATAAGCATTGCGTAATGCCGATAAAACTCGATAAATACATACTGCTATTCGTTCCATTCTTCTTGCTCTTCTACTCAGAAAGCCTCAATATAGGTGGAGTGACCATTTCGCAGTTATGGAAAATGCCATTATTAATATATCTCATTTACTATCTGTTTCAATATAGGCACAAACTCTCTCCTGCTTGGACACAAGGATATTATTGGCTTTCGTTGAAACATTTAGTAAACTCAGGTGGCATCAATTACCTTTTTAGCAATATTCAGACGGGTATATCGTTTCTGTTTCTCCCTTTATTATTTAATTATTTCCAGAATAAGTTTAATAAAGAGAATGTAGAGAAAATGCTATTATGCATAAGCCAGTACTTTATATTGACAAATATCCCCTTCTTGTTCTTCAATCTCCAAACTCAAGAATCTGGAAACACTTATGGTGATGATGTTGTAGCCTATACAGGTATTTTCCAAAATCAACATGCCATGTCATGCATCATGGGCATTTGTATTATCGTGTTACTATACTTTTTCAAGAGAGCTTTCTTTAAGAGTTGGCCTATCCGAATATACAATGCCCTATTGCTAATCATGGCTGCTTATGCTATGTATCTTGGTTTTGCACGAACGGGATGGGTAATGTGCGGATTGGGTATAATTGTTTTATTTTTGCCAAGGAACGTAAATGCCAAGCAATGGGTAGGCATCATAACTACAGCGATAGTGCTTAGCGTGGGCTTCACTTTTATGATGGTTACTAATAAAAATTTTCACGATCGTGTCCTTGATATCAACATCAAAACAGGCAAGCAAGAAAAACTCGGCTCAGGACGAGGTGTATATATTGCCAACGCATTAGAACTTTATGCCTCAGGAAATGCTTTTGAGTTAGCTTTCGGCAAGTCTATGACCGATCTAAAAGAATATGAATACCAAAAGACAGGGATGCGTATTTATGCCCACAATGGGTTTGCCACATTGCTTGCAACAGATGGAGCTATAGGCGTTTTGATAAAGCTCATATCTATGACTCTTTTATTAGCTTTCATTATTAAGAGGAAACATTGCCACACTTATAATGCAGCGTTAGCATTTTGGATGATGAACCTATCCTTTCAACTGACGCAAGGTGGGCATGTGTTCCATTCCGACCTACTATATGCACTGACATTCTGTATGTTGCAATTTGAATCTGAAGAAAAATGTGTAGAATACTCGGAAGCATAAATAAGCCATTTGGATACGATGTACTTGACACCATCAAGCATGGAGGTCCTGATGCTCAAAACATTGTTACGATAAAGTCGGCCTACGATAGAGAGGTGACTTTAGGGCATACCAGACTGTCTATCGTAGATCTGTCTGATGCAGGTTCTCAACCCATGACCACACAAGATGGTAGGTTTACAATCATATTTAATGGTGAAATATACAACCATAAAGAGTTAAGGAAGAATATAAGGTTTCAGAACTTTAGAGGACATTCGGATACTGAGACCTTGCTATATTATTTAGCAGAGCATGGCATTGATGGGCTCTCACATCTGAATGGCATTTTTGCTTTTGCCTTGTACGACAATATAGAAAAGACTGTTCTGATAGCAAGAGATCCTTTTGGAGTAAAACCTTTATACTACGCTGTAAATGGTACTTCTGCCGTTTTCTCCTCGGAGATACGCCCCATAAGGAAACTTATTTCAACCTCAGTAAATGTTGAGGCTATTTCTCTATTCTTGAGTATGAGGCATTTGCCATCTCCCTATACGATGTTCAACGAAATAAATAAAATGCGTCCTGGACATTATGGTATAATAAGATTGGCCGAAGAGAGCCTGCAGATTCAAGTATTCCCTTTCATCTCCAAATCCGCTCAGCAAATCAGCATTACTTTCGATGACGCAATTGAAGAGTATGGGCGACTTGTTAAGCAAGCAATCACTCGCCAAATGATGGGGGATGTTGATGTAGGTGTACTCTTGAGTGGAGGCGTTGATAGCGCATTGGTAGCAGCCATAGCCTCTCGTTCTACTTCCAAAAGGATGAAAGCCTTTACAGTCGGCTTTGAGAACGACTGTATGGAAAACGAAATAGACCTTGCCAAGGAGACGGCAAATATACTGGACCTGGAGCAACATGTTGTAACTATCAACGAGAACGATTACTTCAACGACTTTGAAAAATGCTGCAGAATCGTAGAAGAACCCATTGGGGCGGATTCTACGATTATGATGTATCACTTGTCAGAACTGGCCTCACAACACGTCAAGGTGGTCTTAACGGGACAAGGAGCTGATGAACCTTTAGGTGGCTACTTTAGATACCAGGGAGAATATATCAGAGAACAACTGCCATCCTTTGTCTTTAAGGTGTTAAAGAGACTTGTACCATTGCTTGGCATAAAAAATCAACAACTCTTGCGTGGCGCAAGATCGCTTGCCATCAATGATGATATAAAGAGAATCTTCAACTCATATGCTGTATTCACAGAAGATGAGATATTTAAGCTTTCAGGGCTAAGACTTGGCAATAAAAGTGAAGAGTTGGTTAGATACTTCAACAATTTGCTTTGCCGAAAGGAACAAAGTGCATTGCAGAGAAGCCTTATCATTGACTCACACATGGATTTAGCAGACAATCTGTTGATATATACAGACAAGTTGTCTATGAATTTTGCATTAGAGACAAGAGTCCCCTTGCTTGACTTAGAACTTGTAAGATTTATCGAATCTTTGCCTATTGAGTACAAGGTCAGATTTAGAAAAGGAAAAGTCATTCACAAGGCTTTTGCTAAAAGCTATTTGCCCGAGACAATAATAAATAGAAAGAAAAGAAGTTTTGCTCCGCCTACTGATGTTTGGTTTAGAGACAAGAAAGATGTACTTCAAGAAAAACTTTATTATGGCAAACTGCCTCAGTACTTAGATAGGCACGAAATTGAAAACAACTTTACAAGTCATTTAAGCGGACATGACCGACGGCTACACCTTTATTTACTATTGGTGCTTAACGAGTGGCTAACAGAAAATGCATAATATACACGCTTGTGATGAAATTGCTTATTGTAACTAACATGTACCCCGATAAGGCAAGGCCTTATAATGGGATTTTCGTGTATGAGCAAGTCGAAGCCATAAAGAGATACCATCCTAACGTGAATGTTGATGTATGCTTTATCGATGGTAGTAAAGGTAAAATAGAATACTTAAAATCTATCTTCAAAGTCAATCATCTAATCAGCAAAGGCTGCTACGATATAGTTCACATCCATTATGGTCTGTCGGGACTTTTCATGCTCTGGCCCTTCCGTAAGAAAGTAAGCACATTTATTACATTTCATGGATGCGATATACAGCCGCAAGGAGATGGAGGTAAACTAACACGATGGATATCTAAGCAAGTTGTTAGAAGATGCAATGGATGTATTGTTCTCAATAATGGTATGCAGAAACTCGTTGATGCCTACTGCAAAAACAATGCTTTAATCCCATGCGCTGTTGATAGCAACACTTTCAGACCTATAGGACAAAGAGGGAAAAACGAAATAGTCCAAATAGTTTTTCCATCAAAGCACAACTATCCAATAAAGAATTACCCATTGTTTGCCGATGTGCTTTCTATACTGCAAAACAAGTACAAGCTACAATGCAACGAGATAGAGTTGAAAGGATTGTCTCGCTCGGAGATAGCTGAGATCTTCAGTAGAGCCGACCTCATGCTCTTGACCTCAAACTCCGAAGGCTCGCCGCAAGTGGTAAAGGAAGCTATGGCTTGCAATCTGCCCATAGTATCCACTCCTGTGGGCGATGTTCCAGAACTATTGAGTGGAGTGAAAGATTGCTACGTGTCTGATAATCATGATGCTGAAGCGCTTGCTTCGTTGGTGATAAAATCTTTATCACACAAGGGAGAAGGCATTAGCGGAAGAGATAAAATAAAGCAATTACAATTAGACGAGAAATCGATAGCCGACAGAATATACAATTTGTATGAAAAGAGTAAACATTAAAGGCATTAATATCTATCCGTTTGTATCGCAGCAACAAATCATAGAATATGCTAACAAAGAGCATGGTATACTCATAGCCATCAACGCCGAAAAGATTGTAAATGCCAATGAGCAGACACGTGCCATTATCAACCGCAATATTGGCTACTGTGATGGTTCGGGTCCGCTCTTGTGCTTGCGGAGCATGGGCTACAAGGATGCTATTAAGGTGGCTGGATGCGAATTGTGGCTTTCGATAATTGCAAAGTACTATCGTGAAAAGACCTTCTACTTTGTAGGAGGAAAACAACAAATCATAGACGAAACCATCGCCAAACTGAAAGAGCAGTTTAAAGGTATCAACATCGTTGGCTATAGAAATGGCTATATCAGTTCTGCCGCAGATCGGCTTAATCTCATTGAAGATGTAGCCCAGAAGAAACCCGATGTGGTGTTTGTAGCAATGGGATCGCCCAAGCAAGAACTTTTGATGGAAGATATGCTAAAGCATCATAGCAATGCCATTTATCAAGGGTTGGGAGGCAGTTTCGATGTTTATACAGGCCACGTGAAGCGAGCTCCCAGGTGGTGGGTGACCCACCACTTGGAATGGGCTTACAGATTGATGCATCAGCCCAGTCGCATAAAGCGACAAGCAAAATTGGTAAAGTTCATGGGATGGATTATGCAACAAAAGCTCCACCCTCATCCTATTGAAGGATGATTAAAGCACAAAAACAATTAACTAGTAACTAAACAAAAATAGAACAACATATATGGTAAACGTTATTGGTTTAGGATATATCGGACTTCCTACAGCACTGATGTTTGCGGCAAATGGTGTAGAGGTCATAGGAACTGACTACAACAAGGACTTGGTGAATAGCCTAAACATGGGGCACACCACGTTTAAGGAAGATGGTCTCGATAAGCTCTTCAGTCAAGCCATTGCTGCTGGCATAAAGTTCTCTACCGAATATCAGCATACACATACCTACATTATTTCTGTGCCAACTCCCTATGATAAAGTATCAAAAAAGATTGATGCGAGCTATGTGATTGAGGCTGTGAAAACTGCCATCAACGTGTGTAAGCCCAACGCTACAATCATTGTAGAGTCTACCATCAGTCCTGGCACAATTGATAAGCAAATACGCCCATTGCTGAAGCAATTTCATAGAGAAGACATTCGCCTGGCACATGCCCCCGAACGCATTTTGCCTGGCAACATGATCTATGAATTGGTACACAATAACCGCACTATAGGGGCTGATAGCAATGACGTCGCGCAACAAATCAAAGAATTATATGCTTCGTTTTGTCAAGGCGAAATTGTAACTACTGACATACAGACTGCAGAGATGACGAAGGTGGTAGAGAACACCTTTAGAGCTGTAAACATTGCTTTTGCCAACGAATTGATGCGCATTTGTCGCCACAACAACATGGATGTGTATGAAATTATACGCATTTGCAACATGCATCCGCGTGTAAACATAGCCTCTCCGGGCCCAGGGGTAGGCGGACACTGCATCCCTATTGATCCATGGTTCTTGGTAGGCGACTATCCACAACTCACGCAGATGATTAGTGCGAGCCTTAAAGTAAATGAGTCGCAACCTGACTTTGTACTTGAACGTATCTGCCAAATTATGCAGGAGAACAACATGACCGATTTGAAGCGTGTGGGACTTTATGGCCTTACTTATAAAGAAGACGTAGACGACTTTCGCGAGTCGCCCTCGCTGCAAATTATCGAGTCGCAACGCAAGCATTTGGCTGAGCCCTTAAAGTGCTATGATCCTTTCCTTGAAAACCACCAAATTGTTGCTTCACAATATGCCGACTTCGACGAATTCCTCAATTCGGTAGACCTCGTAGTTGTGATGACTAAGCACCAGCACATCCAGCAACATTGGGATAAGCTGCAAGGTAAAATCATCCTTGACTGCCACAACATTTGCCCATTGCCCAACGCATATCGTTTATGAAAAAAATAATGCTCGTCTTTGGCACACGCCCCGAGGCCATAAAAATGGCTCCTTTGGTAAAGGCTTTTGAAAGCGACAAAGCGCATTTTAAGACGGTGGTTTGTGTTACAGGACAACATAGAGAAATGCTCGACCAAGTGCTCGGCATATTCCAAATTACCCCTAAGTACGACCTCAACATCATGAAGAAAGGTCAAGACCTTTATGATGTTACCTCGCGCATACTTACAAGTCTGCGTGACGTATTGCAAAAGGAGAAACCCGACGTGGTGTTGGTACATGGCGACACCACCACTTCTATGGCTGCTGCATTAGCTGCATTCTATCAGCAAATCCCCGTGGCACACGTTGAGGCTGGACTGCGCACGCACAACATCCTTTCGCCGTGGCCCGAAGAGATGAACCGCCAAATCACTGCACGTATTGCCTCCTATCACTTTGCACCAACCGTACAAAGCAGAAAGAATCTGCTCGACGAGGGTATCAGAGATGAGCAAATCTTTATTACGGGTAACACGGTGATTGATGCGCTACACTACGTGATGCGTGTGTTGAACATCCCCTCTAAAAGTGCTTCTACAAACAAACGCCTTGTCCTGATAACTGGACATCGTAGAGAGAACTTTGGTGAGGGATTGGAGAACATATGCAAAGCTATCCGTACCCTTGCATGGCAGTTTCCCGATGTGGGGTTTATCTATCCCATGCACCCCAATCCTCATGTTCGTGCGGCTGTTAATGATATATTTGGCATAGCCTCTAATGCCAATCAGGCTCAAAACATACGACTCATTGAACCGCTCAATTACCTCGACTTTGTCCGCTTAATGGCGAAAGCTACCATTGTGCTTACCGATAGTGGAGGCATACAAGAGGAGGCTCCAGCCTTTGGCAAACCTGTCTTGGTAATGCGCAATACTACCGAGCGCCCTGAAGCCATCGAAGCGGGAACAGCCAAACTCGTTGGTGCTGATTACCACAAAATAGTATGCGAGGTATCAGAACTGCTTAACAACGCAGAAGCCTATATGGCTATGAGCAATGCCGTTAATCCCTATGGTGATGGCCATGCTTGCGATCGTATACTTGAAGTACTTAAATAGAAGCAGGCATTTAAAGTATCTTACCTGCTCAACCCATTGAGAAATAAATTATGATAAAAAAGCTGTTACTTGCCCTTATGCTGAGCATAGGGTGCTACTATGCACAAGCTGATCATATCACTACACATTCCAATCCATACAAAAGTCCGCTTTACTTGCAATTGTATGGAGGTATAAACAAGTCGGCTAATGAGCACTTGCCATGGTCGGAGTTTTCAGGGTATCCATGGTCGGGTGGTGTGTTCGTAGGTCTTGGACAGGATTTAAGCTCACTTTGGGGCTGGCGTGCAGCCTTACGTTTCAATCACAACAAAAGCCGAAACGTAGAGAAGTGTGAAAATGCCGACACTTGGGGATGGAACAACTTCGGACTTTTTGGCGATGCCACGTTCGACCTCACTAATGCATTCTCTGCACCAAAAGTAAGCACCAATCGCAGCTTCGATCTAAAGGCTTTTGCGGGTGTGGGAATGGCATATACCTTTGGCTTTGACAATGACGTTCCACTCTCTTATACCAATGCCTATTCGTGCAATAGCCGACTTTTACCAGCTTTTCGGGTAGGACTTGATGCTACATGGAAAGTCGCTCCTAACTGGCGCATTGGTGCAGAACTAAGCCAAACGATGTTTGGTGATGCCTTTAATGGTGTAAAGGCTAATTGTCCATTAGACGGACGCACAAACTTCAAGATTGGCGTAACTTACGTGCTTAGTAAGAGAAAGAAAAAAGAGAAACCGCACGAGCCCATCACCTACGTGAATCGCTTGCGCGATGTTGTGGCTCTGCCCTTTATCATGCCCAATAACGAGGACATAAAGAAGCGCAAACTCTTTGGGCGTGCCTTCCTTGACTTCCCCGTGAACGAAACGGTTATTTATCCCCGCTACCGTCGCAATCCACAAGAGCTTCGCCGCATACGTGCCACCATTGATAGTGCACTCTTCGACAAAACAATTGTCGTTACAAGCATCAGTCTTCATGGCTATGCTTCGCCCGAAAGCCCCTATAGCAACAACACTCGCTTAGCCAAGGGCCGTACGGCTGCCTTGATGGGCTATTTGCAGAAACAATATAAAGTGAGCGAACAACTCTTTCACAACACCTATACTCCTGAAGATTGGGCCAACTTGCGCGGCTTTATTGATAACTCTGACCGTCGCCGTGTGAAGGGTGATATTTGGTATGAAAATGCCTCTGTACTCGAAACGCCCAGGATGCCGGAAGATGTGCTGAAGTATCGCGACGAACTGCTTCGTATCATCGACCTCAATATGGATCCCGACGAGAAAGAGCAGTTGCTGAAGCAAGTGGGTGGTGGCGCCCCCTACAAGTGGTTGCTACAGCATGTCTACCCCGGACTGCGTCATACCGACTATATCATAGAGTACATTGTTCGCAGCTATCCTATAAAGCAGGCTCGCAAGCTCATCTATACTCATCCCGAGGCTTTGAGCCTTAAAGAGATGTATGCCGTGGCACAAAGCTACGAAGAGGGAAGCGACGACTGGTTGGACGCTCTCATGATAGCTGCACGTGAGTATCCTGGCGACCATACTGCCAACCTCAATGCGGCTTGTGCATGCGTCAAGGTGAAACGCCTGTCTGATGCCAAGCGATTACTGATAAATGCAGGAAACACGCCACAGGCACAATACTTATCTGACGTAATCCGCGCTATGGAGGGTAAGTGCTCTTGGAAGCTTGTCAACGGAAAAGTAGTAATTAACGAAAGCAACAACGAATAGTTATGAAATATCAATGTGTTGTTAAGGGAACACTCGTCTTGGCGCTGATTGCGGCAATGGCATCTTGCTCTACTGAGTCTTTATCAGAATTAGACCGCACACAATATGCATTTATTGACCAAATCAACGGCAAGATCGCCACAACGCAAATGTGGCGCACGGCCGTTACCTTAAGGGTAGATGTAGCAGCCGACGATTCTGTAAAACTTTGGCTCATGTCGGGCAAGGATACGGGTACACTCTATGATTACCGCGAATTGCCAACAAGCGGCAGGGTAGACTTAACCATGCCTCAGGGCAATACCAACACGGCCTACTTGGTGAGTGTATGCCATAGGCAAAAAGAGATAACCCCCATCACGCTTACGGGTAAAAGCATTGAAAACATTAGTTTGACCGTGAGCAGAGAATATAAAGATTACGACGAAGAGACTCAATCAGCAGACAGGCAGCGTGCTATTAAAGCCGCAACCGACGAAGATGAGCCCGTAGAGGCATCCATCAATACTAAAGCCGCACTTTACGGCAATAGCATTATTGGAAATGGTAAATATAATGAGCTTACCAGTGAGCAAAGACGTGAGGCACTCTATATCTTAAGAAACTTCTATCAAGAATTCGTCCCTGCCAAAAAGGTGGGTATGAATTGCGACTACGAACTTGAATCAAAAGGTGACTTCGACATTACCTGGTTTGCAGGCAATTGTTCATCCGTCACTCCCCACATCTTGGGCTATTATTACCACTCGCCTGGTACATACGAAGACATTCAATACGTAGATCTCTCAGAAACAGAGATCTACGACTACATCGATGGATTGGCAAAAGTGCAATACAAGGTCAACGAAAAGGCTGCTGCGCAATATGGGGTCAAAGCCGACCATTGGTATGATGCCAATTTCGATATGTATGATGTCTTTGAAAATCCCTCTACCATATATGCTCGCCAAAACGATGATGCTTACAATTCGATTGCTGTGTATAATCGCTATGGTGATGACATCACGGCCTTGAGAGGCATATCTTTTAAGATCAGTGTGCCCCACGGCAAGCGCATTGGATTTTACGACCGCAGCGAAGACGTGGCTCTGCCCGAACAATACGATCGCTTTGTGCGCATGGGCATCAAGCCCTACACAAGTCGCGACAAGTTCAAAGCCATGAACTTTACCTGCGAAGCTATGAACATGAACATCAATGGTGCATACCGCAGTGGTATCCTTAAGAGCAACAATGCTTATTGGATGGGTATGGAAAACGACTATACTGGTGGCGATCTCGACTGCAACGACGTGATGTTCGAAGTGAGTTCCGAGCTCGAAATTCACCGTCCCAGCATTGTTGAGCCAGACCTTAAGCCCTTTGGCGAATATACCGATAAGCAACCTTGGACCCTGGCCTTTGAGGACGTTTATCGCAATTCCGACTTCGACTTCAACGATGCAGTCGTTAAGCTCGTTCCCGACTTTGAGAAAGAAGAATGTTGCGTGACGGTCATGGCCGTTGGTTCCACTTCTAAGATGTACCTTCATTACAATGGTCCCGATGGCGACGTCAACCTTGGTGAACTGCACGACCTCTTAGGCGGAACGCCCGATCAAATGATCAATACTCAGCTTTCTTATGCAGAGATGCCTTTTGTGCAAGTAGGCTGTGTGAAGTGGCTTAAGGGCTACACCATGGAGCAAGATGCCAAACGCTTCTATGTAGAAGTGCAACGTGGCACTTGCAAAGATTGTAGCGACATCATCACCCTTGCCGAAAAGCCTGGCGAAATGCCACAGGCCCTGCTCGTCGCTGGCGAATGGAAATGGCCGAGAGAGGGCATAAACATCATAAATGCTTACCCCAACTTTGCTAAGTGGGCTAAAAACAATACGCTCATAGACAATTGGAATTGGTATGGTTCACCCACCTACAATGCTGTGGTGAATTATTAATCAACGATGTATCATAAAGAGGAAAGAACTAATAATTCTTTCCTCCTTTTTTTGCTCTGCAAGTATGATAAGGATATTGAGATTTACTGGAGGCTTAGGCAACTAGATAACTGGGTATGCCGTTTATCTGCATTTCCGCAACAAATATCCTAAAGACCTACTTTGCATTTGCTACGGTAAAGATTTATTAAGCGAGCACAATGGTTGCTTTGAACTGCCAAGATTTTTTGATGTAGACTTGCCCAAACCCAGCATTTGGTACATGCGCTTGTGGCACCTTACGGACTGCTTAAGAAAGTTTATAAGCCTCAATAGCCTATTCGATAGGCCCGGCTCTATCGTGCAAAATGAGAAGGCCATCTTCTGTTATGCCCATCACAACAACAAAATTTATATTCCTCAAGCCGCTGACTGGTTAAGGTTTAAAGAGCCTCATCTCTCTCCGCAAAACGTCGAAATACTTAGGCAGATTAAAGCTTCCAATTCCGTGTTTATCCATGTGCGCAGAGGCGATTATCTATCACCTCAGTATATCAACCGATTTAAGAATATCTGCACCCTTGAATATTACCATAAAGCCATCCATATTGTTGAAGAACGCCTGCCCAACGCTAAGTACTTTATATTTTCAGACGACATAGAATACGTAAAGCAAAATCTCACTGGCTACCTATCAGACCTCACCCTCGTAGATTGGAATAAGGGACTCGATAGCTATCTCGACATGTATTTAATGGCACATTGCAAAGCGGGCATCATAGCCAACAGCAGCTTCAGTTATTGGGCGGCAAGGCTTGTGCAGAAGAAAATCATAGTTTATCCCCAAAAATGGGTGAATGGAAGTGATGCCTACCCCGACTTCTTTGAGGATTATTGGCAAGGCATTTAGCTTTGACTGTGATAGAAGAGCGCCTGGCGGTCATATTCTTACATCTCGTATGAAAGGATATGGCCGCTAGGCGCTTCTGTGCGTGATGAGTATACCTTTAGGATTTAGGCTGACTGAAATTTGTAGAAAACGGCGAATATAATCAAGCATTTGCAACATGGCAGGTGTAGAATCTTTCATGCAACAAGTTTGTATAAAACGTCTCGTTTATAGCAAGAAGAAAGATACGAGAAACAGGAATGCAACAGCTCTTCTCGAGGCTGATTGAGGCATACTTAAAGTTAGATATAACTATAGATAAATAAATATTAAAGCCTATATTTTGATATAAATAGAGAAATAACTATATTTGCTACATGATTACAGACTATGGTATAGAAGCAAAGTCGAATGCGGAAATAATCTCCGAGCTTGGAGGCCGTTTTCGAGAGTATAGACTCTTTAGAAATCTCACTCAGAGAGAGGTGGCAGAACTATCGGGTGTGAGTATTTTCACAATTAGTCAGTTTGAAATAGGCGAGGCTCGCAATATAGGTTACGGAACGATACTATCCCTTTTGCGAAGCATTGGCTTTATAGAAGAGGCAGAAAAACTCCTTCCGCCGCTTCCTTCTCTGCCCAACCAACTGATAAAATCAAGAAACAAGAAAGAAAGGGTACGACATGAAAGGTAATATTTATACGCGTTGGAGGAATTTGTAAACGGGTAAACAAGTTGACAAGTTAATAGATGAGCATGTAAATTTGTCGAGTCCAATCGTTCTTTTTTTAACGAAGCAAGTAGCCTAATACATATTTACTTTTTACTGAAGTTTTCTCTAAAGAAAGTCGTTTCTTTATCCCGTGGGCATGAGATTGGAAACGCTCATCTTAATTTCGGATTTAGGATGGGCGGGCTGAAAGCCCAATGAATTCCATAGCCCAAGGCA